>Ga0187819_10000014_pt1 | contig 83169 bp, 69 predicted proteins | sample NC_wetland_sal_i_15_FD_132411 | JGI IMG/M metagenome (GOLD analysis project Ga0187819, IMG submission 132411) | Wetland sediment microbial communities from Neuse River Estuary, North Carolina, USA - SO4_4 | ecosystem: Environmental > Aquatic > Freshwater > Wetlands > Sediment | place: USA... | reverse complement strand
AATCTTCGATTTCCTTTGCCAGTCCGCTGTGCCACAAACTTGGTTGTCGATGTCGAAGTTGGATCATGCTGCCTCCTTAATTTCTTCAGACGCAGCATCAACACGAAAAGCTACACTTCGACACCCCATCACCCGAAAGTTCACAATCACGCACTACGATGCTCTATATTTGCGACGGAAAGTAGCTAAATTCCCTCAACCTTCGCGACACTAGCGGACTGCGGTCCTTTTGGCCCTTGCACGATCTCGAAACTGACACGGTCTTCTTCTTGTAGCGTTCGATATCCGTCTCCCTCAAAGCAGGGACTTAGGTAAGGTTCGCTTAGGTTCGCTTTGAATGGATTTTGGCGTTCGATGCCACGCCATACTGCTTGACTGGTTAGCGAAATGTCTCGCCGATGCTCCCCTGCCAAGCGGACATAAAACCCCATCTAAAATGTCACTCCCGTGCCCAGCCTGCAGGCCCTCCTGCGTGCCGCAATTCGTCCTCTAGATCAGCCCGCTGCTCTTGCAGGTCCGCGATCTCTTTCTTCTTGTCCTCGATTGCCTTGCGGTGTTCGTTGATCGCTCTCCGGGTAATACTCTCCTTCATAGCGGTTGCGGGATTGGGGTAGTACTGAACTGATCCAAGATTGAGTTCTCGCTGCAGAATGTCCGACTCTGTTTGCGCAATTCGGATCTTGTAATCAATCGCTGCAAACAGTTTCCTCCAAAGAGCCTCGTTCTCGGCCTCGCGCGCTTGCTGGTTTTGGAGCGAACCAGTCCTTGAGTCGGTTCGCGCGGTATCGTCCGCTTCGGTCTGACTTTCAGTAGGAGCGTTACGCCGCAAATCCTCCAGCCGATCTTCGAGTTCGGAGATATCTTGCTCCGTTTGGCTGATCTCCGCCTGCTTTTCCTCCAACCGGCTCTTTATCCCCACTAGAGGCGGTTGCTTGTTCCTCCGCGACGGTGGCTCGGGATTCGAATACTCCTGTTGCTTTTCGAGTCTTTCATCGAGCTGCAGCAGTTCCGCTTCCTTTCTACCATGCTCTAACTGCTCTTTCTTCTCCGCTATCGCGCTCTCAAGTTCCTTTGCCTCGGGGCTAGGGTTTCTTCCATTTCTGACGGTTGTGCCAGTATCGGCCTCCTCGCGGTTATCTTCCTCTGGTGCACGGTCCGTCCGCAGCTCGCCGGGAACAATCTCATTGTGTCTTGCTTGTTCTTCGAGCTCGTCAATCTTTCGCAGCAATTGAGCGCGCCGCTGCTGTAGGACCTCTAATTGGCCTTCCGGGCTTACACCTTCAGGCTCCTGATCCAATGCCACGGCGCCGGTTATTCCCGCGCCGTACTTCCGCGCTTGCTGAAGCGCTTTCAATTCACTCTCGGTCCTGATGAGTTGCTCGCGCAACGGCTGAAGTTGCCCGACATACCATTTCGGATCTTTCTGTCGCGTGTAATGCTCCCGAACGCTGGTGCCGGACGGAGACGTATCGGGTGTGGAAATTTCCGGCGCGTTCGCGACTGGGCGTGACGCAAGCCTTTGCAACTCCTCGTTGGTCCAGACCCTTTTGGTTTGATCTTTACGAGACGATTCCTGAGCCAAAAGCGGGCAAGAAACACAAAGGACGCACGATAATACCTGCGGCAGGAAAATCCAGGCTCTGGTCCGCGTAGGTATCTCGGGATCCCAACTCATGCTTACTAGTATACTCTGCTGCCGCGTACACTCTACCGGCTTGCGAAAGTGGGGCAACCGAAAGCAGGCTTTCATGCCTTCCGTCGCTACCGCCTCACGTGGCTCAGAAAGAATCGCGTCCCATACTGACTTGGATCATCTTCAGGGCCGTGCGTAAGATGAATGGAATCCATCGAAAGCTGCGATAGCATTGCATCATATATGCGAGTCATTTGCGCAACGCCATCGGACGGTTTTTCGGGGGATGAACGGGCGTCGTGTTCCATCTAAACCGGCTGCTTTACCGAATCGCTCATTTGGAAATCCAAGGATTCGGTGTCCACTATTCGGACTTTCATCAGAGGCCAGGGCTTCGGCATAGCAGTCAACATATTCTCCTTTTGTTCGCCATCGCTGGCGCCCGAGTCCGCTGCGACCCATACTTTGGAGATCCGATCGACCAGCTCGCCGTGCTGGAAATCTAGCCAGCCATGTGCTACCGGTCGTCGAGCAACAACACGATGAGCAACAATATAATAAGGATGAGCTCCTGGTTTAGAGCCAGACGTTCAATCCAATGCCGCTAAGAAGGTAGTCGGACACGCAACTTTACGACTCGTGATGCACAGATCCTCGATCTGGCTGTCAATCGGAACCGCATGGACACACCCGCTGAATTTTCGCCGAGTTAGAGAAAGTGAAAACTGCGGGTCCTCATCGTTATGAGCACTGAACCAGGATCTTCATGACCTCTCCCCCTGACTCCAACTGGCGCAGAGCCGGCTCAACCTGATCAAGCGAGCAAACATCGCTGATCAGTCGTTGCAGGGGAAACTCACCAGAAGCCGCCAAGCCGATCGCCTGCTCAAAGTCCTTCCGCTCATAAACGCGCGCGCCCAGCAGTTGCAGCTCTCTCGAGAAGCACTGAAAGAGATTCACTTTGGGACTTTCGCTGAAGATCGCTACAATGACGATGCGTCCGCGAACGCGAGCGAGTTGGGTCATGCTTTCGGCGCCGGCAGCAGAGCCGGTAACTTCAAAGATCACGTCCGCACCGGCCGTTTTCGTCCGGTCAGCGACGTACCGCGCGACGTCAACCTCCTTCGGACTAAGGGCCTGAAATCCGAGCTCGCGAGCCAGTTGCAGGCGAAAAGGATTGACTTCGCTGATGAGCACTTCGGCGCCTACCGCGCGAGCCACCAGTGCGATGAGCGTACCGATTGGTCCGCCTCCCTGGACCACGACATATTCACCCGACTTCAGATCAACGAGGCGCACATCATGGCAAGCCACGGCGAGTGGTTCAACAAGCGCGGCCACGTCGAGAGGCAACGACATTGGCAAGCGATGCAGGGTCTGTGCAGGAACTGTCCACAAAACCTGGAGGGCGCCCGGTGCGTCGACGCCGAGGACCTTTAGATTCTGGCAGACGTGAGAGTGCCCCGCTCGGCACGCTGGACACGCTCCGCACGGATCAAGGGGACGGACGGTGACGTGATCGCCGGACGCATATCCCTTCACGTTCTCTCCAACAGCAGCCACCGTGCCAGACATCTCGTGCCCAAACACTTGCGGGATTCGGATGCGATGGTCCAGGTGACCTTGAAATAAGTGCAGGTCGGTTCCGCAGATTCCGCAGAACGATACCCTGAGTTGGACCTGGTCTCGAGCAGGACACACGGGCAAGCAGTTTCCGACTCGGATACTTCTGCTCCGCTCGTAATACACAGCTTTCAATCCAGTGCCCCTTTTGCTTCTGTGTTTCGTAAATTGCTGCAAATAAATCCACGCATAAATTGCAAGATGGTCGACATCCCCAACCATAAACCGTGCGTTGGCTGCACGGTCTACGGAGTGACCTTGGTTCCGTGGCCCTCTTGAATGGTGATGTAGCGGTCGATGGGCAAGCCAGTGAATCGTTCCACCAAGCCACTTGGCTGCGGCCACTTCACTTCGAGCCAATCAATCCTCGTGCGAGGGCCGATACCCAATACCATGCGCGGGTCATGAGACGCTAGATAGCTTCCGCCACCCACTTTGAAGCGGTGACGCTTCAAGTCACCGGCTTGGTAGGTCGCGCGCGCACCCACGGCGTCGCGATTCGCCTTCTTGCCGATCAGATGAATGCCAAGCCAATGAGCTCCTGTGGCGGCGGTATTTCGCAACAACAAGGGCGCGTCGTTGTTGACCGCGACCAGGACGTCAACTGCGCCGTCATTATCGAAGTCTCCGATCGCCATGCCCCGGGCCGCGAACCGCTGATTGAATATTGGTCCTGCCCGCCCACTAACGTTTTGGAACCTGTGCGGAAAGCCATTGCCCGTATTTCGAAATAGCAGCAAAGGCTCCGAATATTTCACGTCGTCAGCCCTGGTTTCGACTTTGTCATCAGGATGACCATTCACGAGAAACAGATCCAGGTTCCCGTCATTGTCAAAATCAAAAAACTTGAGTCCCCATCCACTCATGAGGAGAGTGGCTTTCGCGATGTCGTTCGATATTGCTTCATCATCGAAAGTCCCATCATGATTATTGTGATAGAGCGAATACATTTCGCGATCCACGTTGGACACGAAGAGATCCGTCCAGCCATCCGAATCGTAGTCGGCCGCGTCGACGCCCATTCCGGATCGAGGACTACCCTCAGCGCTATAGGCAACTCCCGCTTCGACTCCGATGTCTGTAAATTTCCCCTTGCCATCGTTGACGAGAAGGAAGTTCGCCACTGTGTCGTTGGCGACAAAGAGGTCCATATTCCCATCATTATTGATATCGCAGGTCACCACGCCCCATGCCTTGCCGAGGTATTGCGCGATGCCCGAGTCCGTGCTGACGTCGATGAAGGTTCCGTCGCCGTTGTTGTGAAATAGCCGACTTGCCATCGGATTGTAAACACGTGGAACGCAGTAATAGCGCTCGCCGGTTGCAGTATTTCCACAGAACTTATTTTTCTCTTTGCTAAAATCGACAAAGCGGCACACGAAAAGGTCTAACCGCCCATCATTATCATAGTCGAACCACACAGCGCTGGAGTTCCATCCCGGCGCTGCCACCCTCGCCCTTTCCGTCACATCGGTAAACGTACCGTCGCCGTTGTTGTGGTAGAGGATGCTGCAGCCGTATTGCGTCACGTAAAGGTCTGGAAAGCCATCGGCGTCGTAATCGCCAACCGCCACACCCATTCCGTAGCCGCCTCCTGGAACGCCCGCTCTTTCCGTAACGTCCGTAAAGGTCCCGTCGCGATTATTTCGATACAACACATTGCGGAGTGGTGGATTCGGATCATAGAAGTCGCACCGACCGCTGTTCACAAGATAGATGTCCATCCAGCCGTCGCCGTCGTAATCGAGGAAGGCGCAGCCCGCGCCGGTTGTTTCCGGAAGGTAATACTGTGGGGACCTGCCATTTACGTGTTTCCACGTGATCCCACTTGCCGAAGGTGGAACCATCGTGAAGAGAGCCTCAAGGGTCACTTGGCGGGGCTGAGTCCGAAAGTCACTGCTGGCGAGCGGTTGCGTCATCGCGGGGAGTAGGCCTCTTCCTCCCAGGCAAAGAAGGCCTAGCTTACTCAGAAATTGACGTCTGTATAGAGTAGAGCCTGCAGGATACCTTTGGACCAATCGGGTACCTCAAACTTTAGATCATTCAATTCTCGCATATCCGCCGAACGGGACACGATGCGAGGCGAAAAGAAGCTTCGCGTTCGAGGCTGACGGCGCGTGGTAGCGGAAACGTGTCAATAACGAACGATCGGTCGGTGCGAGCCTATTCGGAGGTTGTCTGAATACGGAAATAATCAGTTCCTCTCTCTTCTGCCAATGCCAGAGCGAGGGCCTGCGCAACGAGTACCGAAGTGAGCGCCTCCCATGGCTCGGGAACGCACTCGAGATGGATGCAGAGCATTCGATCAGAAGTTTTCGAGAGATTGCCGCTTGCCGCAAGGATGACCGATCCTCCCCGCCGGACGCACTCCTCGGCCAGGCGAATGCCGAGATCCGCAGTTCGCCCGAGCGCTGGAATTATCGCGAGATGGCTGCCATCGACGTCCAGATTTGGCCCATGACGGAACCCGCCACCGGAGTGAGCGAAGGTCCGGAGGCGAGTTATCTCCCGAATGCACAAGGCGCCCATGATCGCTCCGCCAAGAGACGGGCCCCGCCCGATGATTTCGATGTTCTTGGCGCGGCGAGAGAATTCCTCGAGCTCCTTTCGGCTGCCGAGGACAGTCTCGAGGCTTCGGGCGAACCCCGCAACTACTTGTTCTCCTTCAGTTTGCCACCGCCTACCCGTCAGTTCCGCGGCCAGAATGATGCAGGCTGCGGCCGAGTTGACGTACGTCTTAGTGGCGTTAGCGCGTTCCGGCCCTGCGAGAATGGGTAAGCGAATATTTGCAACCCGCCAACATGGACTGTCATTCTGGTTGCAGAGCACAATGCGGGGATTGGGGCCAGGCCTCCGCGTGAGTTCGACAAGTTCTGCGCTTACCCCTGAGGTCGTCACCAAGATGGGCCCCGCCGCCTGCTGATGGACACCTCCCGCGTAGTGAAGCCATTCACTTGCCTCTAAGACGAAAGAGGCCCTCCCCGCCATGAGGAGTGATGTAGCACCCGCCAAGGATGATGCGAATGAAGCGCCCATCCCCAGCCAAAGTACCGGCGGTTCGACAGGCAAGGCCTTCTTCAACGCTTCAATCTGGCCGCGGATTTCAGCATCGGTGGCGTAAGCGGCAAGAAGCTCGCTGAGCCTTTTCGGTTGTTCGTCGACCTCACCGCGATAGACATCGATAATACCGGTTCCCATCGCATCCCCAGGTTCAGGTCCCGTTATAGAAAGATTCTTTCTTTTTTCCTTGCCCGAGCATAACCCTGATAGGCGGCGTCGACGGACTCGACTTCGGAGACTTCCGCAATGGGAACATCCCACCACGACTCATAGCCAGGCACACGCTGGCCATAATCCGTTTCGATGACGACCACAGAAGTTCGCGGCTGCTTGCGGGCTTCGGTGAGTGCCGCACCCAGTTGTTCACGAGTGTGCACTCGAACGGCATGCGCGCCCAGGCTGGCCGCGTTAGCCACGAAGTCGACTTCGATCACCTTTCCACTGAGCTTTTCTCCGTTGCGATGGCGATATTCGGTTCCCATTCCCTTGTTTCCACAGGCTCGGCTCAGCCCGCCAATACTCGAAAAACCGTGGTTGTCCAGGAGTACAATATTAAGTTTGATATCTTCTTGGACTGCGGTAACGATCTCTTGAGCCATCATGAGATAAGAGCCGTCGCCGACCAGAACGTAAACTTCGCGATCCGGAGCGGCAAGTTTCACGCCGAGACCTCCAGCGATTTCATAGCCCATACATGAGTAGCCGTACTCGAGGTGATAACCCTTGGGATCGCGCGTTCGCCAAAGCTTATGCAAATCGCCAGGGAGACTGCCGGCTGCGCAGACGACGACATCTTTGGCTTCGGAGATTTTGTTTACCACGCCGATGACTTCGCCCTGGCTGATGGGAGGGCCATGGCGGAGGTCATAGATTCGATCTACTTCTTTCTCCCAATCGGCACGGAACGTCGTAACTCTGGAGGAATAAGTTGCGTTGACGCGATAACCCTGAACGGCCTGTGCTAATTCTTCAAGTGTCACCCGCGCATCGCCAACGAGCGGCAAAGCGGAATGCTTGTAAGCGTCAAATTCCGCCATGTTGATGTTCACGAATCGGACAGAAGGGTTCTGGAACGCGGTCTTGGATGCGGTCGTGAAGTCGCTATAGCGTGTGCCGATACCGATAATCAGGTCGGCTTCACGCGCGAGAATGTTTGCTCCTGGTGTGCCGGTGGCGCCCATGGCACCGAGATTCTGAGGATGGTCATAGGGAAGCGACCCCTTTCCGGCCTGGGTTTCGGCTACCGGAATGCCTGTCTTCGAAGTGAATTCCGCCAGAGCGTGAGTCGCTTCAGAATAAAGCACACCACCTCCCGCGATAATGAGCGGCTGGCGGGAAGAAGCGATCCAATCGGCGGCGCGGCTCAGGAACTCGCGATCGCACCGGGGACGGGGGATCGTCCAAATTCTTTTCTCGAAGAACTCAGAAGGAAAGTCGAACGCCTCTGCTTGTACATCCTGAGGAAGAGCGAGAGTCACGCATCCGGTATCGGATTGTGAGGTCAGCACACGCATCACTTCGGGAAGCGCCGTGAGGATTTGCTCTGGACGGTTAATGCGGTCCCAGTAGCGCGAGACGGGCTTGAAGCAATCATTGACGGAAACGTCTTGGGACGAAGGAGACTCCAATTGTTGCAGAACCGGAGCGACGTTGCGGCGAGCGAAAATGTCGCCCGGCAAAAGGAGGACGGGGAGACGGTTGATGGTGGCAAGGGCTGCGCCTGTGATCATATTCGTGGCGCCGGGCCCGATGGAGGTCGTACAGGCAAAAGTACGCAGCCGATTGTGCATCTTCGCGAAAGCGGCACTCGTATGGACCATCGCCTGTTCGTTGCGGCAAAGGTAGTACCGAAATTCTTGATCTTGCTCGAGTGCCTGGCCAATCCCTGCGACGTTGCCATGGCCGAAGATGCCGAAGCACCCGGCGAAGGTAGGAACCTCGTTGGCGTCGCGGCGTGAATACTGATTTTTCAAAAAGCGAACAATGGCCTGCGCTACGGTAAGGCGTTGATTCATGGGTGCCCCCGGCCAGAGTCGTCTGCGGGCGGCGAGGGGAGCCCGTGCAGACGAAATGAAAGAAACGGAGCCCGAACTGCCGCATGGGCGAGTAGAAGATATAACACGTGCCGAGAGAAAAGCCAATGGCACAAGCCACAAAAGCCTAACCGCTTATATGCTTTCCCGATACTCTAGCAAGCGGCCTGCAAAATTGAAAGGCAAGAAACTTCAGCCGCGCGGGACACTGCCCAGTTTGCTACTGAGCATAGTGAAGTCCAGCTTGCGCGAGAGCATAACGTACCCATCACGGGTAAAGACTTCCAGGCCGGCCAGACACTCGTCCACGCGAAATACCTGTTGCCGGACTTGCAGAAATCAATGTTCTCTATTAGCATCCCACTTCGAGCCCGGACACGCACCGGGATGCGGCAGTGAGCTAACCGATTAGGTCAGTTGCAAGTGCCGAATAGTTGCGGCGGAGAAGCTCGCCAGATTCATATCCCCTGAAGTATCTTAGAAGCTACGCATTTGAGTGTAGAAGAGGAGACCAAGGGAATGACCCATGCGGAGGCGACGAAGCAGGCAACAATGGCAGGAGGCTTTGAGGCGGAAGAGACGCTTCCGCTAGAGTTCTTCGACGAAATCACTGAACTGCGTGTACGCAAGCCTGGCATCGGGGAGCAGGAGGCGCGATTGCGAAAGCGCCGGAAACAGCTCGCGCCCGACGGTAAGCTTGTGCTCGTGGCCGTTGATCATCCGGCGCGGGGGGTCACCCAAATCCGCAAGGATGAGCTGGCGATGGGCGACCGGTATCAGCTGCTTGCACGCACACGCCGGGTTTTTGACGATCCGAACATGGACGGCATTGTGGCTACAGCCGACATTCTGGATGAGCTCCTTTTCCTCGCCCATCTCGAACGCAAGAAGAAAAGGGAAAGCTTTCTAGATGGCCGCCTACTTGTCGGAACGATGAACCGTGGTGGCCTCGCGGGCGCCGCCTTTGAGATGGACGATTCTTTTACAGGGATGTCGGCGGAGCGCATGGCCCAGCTCCGGTGCGACGGCGGAAAGATGATGTTTCGGCTCGATTACTCGGATGCAGGTTCCGGAAAAACGATCGTGGCGTGCGTCGAGGCGATGAATGATCTCCGACGGCGGAAACTGCCAGTATTTCTGGAGGCCCTCGGCATGGAGAAGAAGCCGGGTGGGGGATATCACTCGCTGAACAATGCAGCAACGCTGATCAAGAATTGTGGCATCGCCGCAGGGCTGAGCGATTCGTCCTTGAACGTGTGGCTGAAGCTTCCTTATTGCGCGGATTTCGACAAGGTAGGGCGGTCGACGACGCTGCCAATTCTGCTGCTGGGGGGACCTGCACGTGAGAGCCAAAGCGAGACCCTAGCAGATTTCGCGGCGGGTATGGCTTCTAGTCCGCGCGTGCGCGGAGCGATTATCGGGCGTAACTTGCTCTTTCCTGTGGAAGGCGATCCTTTGCCCATGTGCAAGGCCCTCACTGAATTGGTGCACGGCAGGGCGAAAGATTAAGTTCTTTACGCGACTGGGCACGGCAGAGAGGAAGCGGGGTGAGTCATGAAGCCCAGGCATTGTGATGTCAGTGTGCTTGGAAGAATTGGCTACGACCTGTTTGCTGTTGAGCAAGGCCGGCCCCTGGCGAGGGTGGAACATTTCTCGCGTCATCTTGGCGGGTCCAGTGCGAACATCGCGGTGGGATTGGCACGGCTGGGCTTGCGAGTGGGGATGATCAGCCGGCTCGGTAAGGATCTGCTTGCAGACTACCTCCTCCAATTTCTCCAGCAAGAAGGGGTAGAAACTGAGTTTGTCAGCGTGGTCGAAGGATACGGAACATCACTGTCGATCACCCAGGTTTCGCCGCCCGACCAATTCCCTCAAGTTTTTTACCGGTACAAGCCCGCAGATACGCAGGTACAAACCGGAGAAGAAGAAATCGCTTTCATTCGAGAGTCGCGTATGTTCGTGACGAATGGCACGGGTCTCTCTGCTTCGCCTTCGCGTGAATCTGTGCTCCGGGCATTGCAAGCGGCCCGCCAAGCGGGCGTGACGACGGTTCTTGACGTGGACTATCGTGCCAGTTCCTGGAGTTCACCGGAAGAAGCGGGGAGGGAAGCCATCCAGGCGTTACCTTTTCTCGATGTAGTAATTGGGAATGAAGGGGAATGCGAGCTTCTAACCGGCAAGCAAGATCCATCGGAGCAGGTCCGAACGATTCTAGATGGTGGCGTACGGTTGCTCGTGCGCAAGCTCGGCTCAAGTGGTGTGGAAGCTCACACGGAGGAGCGGGCCTATCAGGCGGATCCGCTGCCGGTGAATGTAATTTGCACGATCGGAGCAGGTGACGGCTTCGCAACGGGTTTTCTCTACGCGATGCTCCAAAACCTCCCTTTGCCGGAATGTTTGCACTATGGGAACGCCGTCGCAGCGATCGTAGTGAGCCGGGTAAGCTGCTCGGATGCCATGCCCTACATGTCCGAATTAAAGAACTTTCTGGATACAATGGGTTTCAACTCAGTTGGAAGCTGAGATACACTCTGTGCGGTTCGATGTCTATCTCTAGAAAAAACAGAAATAAGAAGCGCGGCAAAGCAGCTAGCATCTATGATGTTGCGCGGGAATCGGGTGTATCGGTCTTTACCGTCTCGGCCGTCGTCAACAACAAGAGTCATGTCGGCAACAAACTCCGTGACCGCGTAGAGGCAGCAATTCGAAAGCTGAATTACCGCCCCAACCTCGTTGCGAGAAGTCTGGCCAGGCAGAAAACGCATACAATCGGTATGATCGTGCCGGACATCGCGAACCCGTTCTTCCCACTCGTGGTGCGCGGTGCAGAGGACGCTGCACAAAAGCGGGGCTACAACCTGCTGTTTTGTAATAGCGACGACGCCCTCGAGAAGGAAGAGAAAGCGCTCGCGCTGCTTTTGTCAAAGCGCGTGGACGGCATCCTTCTGACGAAGGCCGTGGAGGATTTTAGTCCCTCGCTGTGGCAGATGATCAAAGAAGTGAACATTCCCTTCGTGCTCGTCATGCGCACGTACCCCAAAATCTCGAAGGACGCCGTAATCACCGACGACTACCAGGGAGCCTACGACGCCGTGTGTCACCTGGCGCGAGCGGGACATCGCAGAATCGGGCTGATCGGTGGCCCTTTAAAAGTCAGCAATGGAAGGGCGCGTAAGCAGGGTTTTCACGATGCGCTTGTGGCAAGCGGCCTGGCGTACGATGCAGAGCTCGTGGTCGAAGGTGACTATCGCATCGAATCGGGTTATCGCGGTGGGCATATGGTCCTCTCGCACCGGCCGGATGGGATTTACGTCGCGAATTATCTGATGACCGTGGGCTTGTTAAAAGCCGCAGAAGAGATGCGTTTGCGGTGCCCAGAAGATTTTGGTCTCGTGAGTTTCGATGATTACCCATGGCTTAGTATTTTTCATCCCCGTCTAACCACCGTCGAGCTACCTAAATATCAGCTTGGTTACGATGCCGCACAGCTTGTCCTAGACCGTATTTCAGGGGGAGGGGGTGCCGCCGTCGTACACAAGCTGCCGACCGAATTACGTGTGCGGGAATCGTGCGGTTTCAAGCTCCACAATGTACGTGTGCAAGGAAACATCACCCAATCCACGGAGTCCACTCAGATTTCTAGTTAGTTCACAGAACGCGTTAGGGCCACTATCATCCGTGCACGATGGGCAAACGTGCATCGGTTTCTTTCCAAGTTGATCGAATCCAGACGTGGTTCGGATCCTCCGTAACTGCCATGGTCCGGGAACTACCTGCGAGAAAATTCAGATAGTAGACGTTGTAGCCCGGGCCAGCGACGACAGGGTGGTATCCGCTGCGCACCAACACGGCATCTCCATCGCGGGCTTTCACCGTCAGCTCATGCGATTTATCTGTCGAGTAGAGATGCTGAAAAGCGAATCCTTCGTTGGGCTGATCAATCCGATAGTAGTAGATCTCATCGAGGTCGACTTCGCTCGGGGGGTTGTGCACATCATGCTTGTGCGGCGGATAACTGGACCAGTTGCCGCCAGGCGTATAGACCTCGACCACGATTAGCTTATCCGCCGGAAAATCCGGGCCCATGATATCAACGATCTGACGGGAGACGTTTCCTCCCCCGCGCAGGTTGCTAACGACATCCTTCGGCGTAATAAGCTTTGGCTGGAGCTTTGCTTCGGAGGGAACTCGGCATTCTGCAATTTCGCAGACGGATTCTCCCTTGAAAGCCGCCTGATGTCCGGAAGGAACGTACAGCGCATAAGGAAGACCGTCAAAAACGTTTTTTCGGCTTCCGAGGGACCGTTTGCCCTGGCCCCAATCGGCCTGACACCGCCCACCAAGTATCACGAAGACGGCTTCTTCGCCCTTGGTAGTGACCTGGTAGATATCGCCGGGATTCAAGCGCCGGACAAGAAAGCTCATCCATTCCCAGTTGGCCTCTTGGCGAGACAAATTAAGCAATTCACCTGCCTGGTCTGCAGGTAGATGTCGCGAATGGACGATGTACTGGTCGACCGTCACGGTAACACTCCACTACGGAAATGAATGGTGTCGATGTCCCCACTCTCAAAGCGGTTTGCGGCCACGAACAATCAGTTCGTCCCAAATCTCGACCGCGGTAGTCGATTCTGTCTAAGCGACTAGAATATGGCAAAAAGCCTCTTTATTGTCAATTACGTCTATTCCCGCACACTATTGACATCAACAACGAGAGTATCGAGCGACGGCTAGTGCATCCGCATAAGAAGAATCGGTGACACGAGCATCAAGAAAGCAGTCCCGACCGGAATCAGAACCCCCCGAGCGATGCCGTGACGTTCGGCGACGAACCCAACAGCTGGTGGAATCACAATAGCGCCTAGCCACCCGCCCATGGTTACCAGGCTGATCGCAGTTCCGACCAAGGTAGGATAGTGTGTTCCAGCGAGTCCCAACGCCGTTGGGAAAATCGGCGCCATGAACCAACCCGCCGCCACCGCTGCGATTGCGACCAAGTTCCGATTGCCGAGAGTAAACATCGCAGCCAGGCAAAGGAAGGCTCCCACAGCTCCGATCAACAGCACACGTTCCGGGCCAAGAGCAGATAGCGTCCATTGGCTTGCCCATCGGCCGGCGATCATAGCCAGGGCGAACGCAGAAATCATTTTTGATGCGGATTTCTGATTGTACCCGCGCTCGTTTGTAAGGAATGTAACGGTCCAGCTCCAAAAGGAGAATTCTGTACCAACGTAAAGAAAGACGAGGAAGAGCAAGAGCAATAGACGAGGCTGAGTCAGCAGAGCTCCAGCCTGCGCGAGCGGAAAAACCTGAGCCACCGCCGGCGTGGGAAAAGTAAGCGTCAAATGCAAAGCCAGAATCCCGGCGGTCAAAAGACTTGAGGCCTTCAGCACCCCGGAAAATCCCTTACTCTTGAGAACAGGTATCACAATGAACGGAGAAATGAAGGCTCCGACGCCGAAGAACAAGTTGAGGAGATTTGCCGCGACCTCGCGCTGGGTCGAATTGACGAGGGATATAGCCGTGTTCTCGCCGCCAACGACCATCGATCCACCCAGGCCCAAGACAAAAGCCAATGGGTAGAGCAATTTGGAAGAATCAATAGCCCCGAGACCCCAAAAGGAAATCACAATCAGAAACAAGCCAAGGCATATAACCAACTTGGTGCCCAGGGCATCCATCGTCAATCCAGATGGGACGGAAGACACGAGCAAGCCGATCGAGCTGATCATAAAGAAAGTGCCCGCTTGTGACTTATCCAGCTTGAGCTTCTCCATGAGGTTGGGAAGGACAATTCCCAGCATGGCGTTGAGATACCCGTAAATCAGAATGCCCAGCCACGCCGCGAGTATCAGTGCTCTGGCGTTAGTCATGTATGTTTCCTTGTGAATTCAGAGAAGCATTTTAGACTTTGAGTGAAGTAACAACCCAGTGGCGAGTTCATCTCAAGATGCGTAGTAGGCGAGCCGACGGGACCGGGCACGCCAGCCGGCGTCGAAAAGTGGTTTGGGCATTGGACTTGGAGCGCCGATGTTCTAGCGTGCAACACTTTATTTCTGCGGGATGGCCTGGCATTCTCATCCTCGTTTGCCATCGCGCCAGGCTGATCCTGTCCATTGTTTCTTGATGTAGTCCGCCGCCCAAAATGCTACCGCCTGAATGGTCAGCGAGGGATTGAATCCGGCGTCGGTCACTAAAACACTGCCGTCCGTCACGAAGAGATTGTCGACATCGTGGCTTTGACAATAACGATTGACCACCGAGGTTTTCGGGTCGTCACCCATCCTGCAGGTACCGTTCTGATGGTCGCCCACGCCCCCCTTACCGTTGCCTCCGCGCCAGGTCTTGATGGCGCCCGCCTCCTTCAACAGCTGCTCCTCCTTGTCCATCACGAAATCGGCGATCTGGTAATCGATTTTCGTGAAGGAATGCGTGATCCGCGCGACCGGTATGCCCCAGGCGTCGCGGACCTTGGGATCAAGATCCACGCAATTCTTTTCTTGGGGCATGGCTTGACAGTTGCTGCCAAGATGAAGGTAACGATGAAAGTACTGCCGCTGAAAGGCCTTGTGAGCTTTGCCCCAGGTCGGGTCACCGGGGGGGCGGTTTGACGCAAATTCGATCGGCAGCGTGCAGTAGTAGTTATAAATGTAGCCACCTCCAGGTATCTCCCGGCTGCGCGGATGATTCCAATCGTTAAAAGCGATGGACGGCCCAGGCCCCTTGCTGTGAGGAATTTCGCGCTCGAAGAGTCCAAACCCGTCCGCGCCTGTGTGGTCGTTAAGGTTTCGTCCAACCTGACCGGATGAATTTCCGAGTCCCTGAGGATGAAACTTGTCTGCGGAGTTCAAGAGTAGACGGGCAGACTCTGTAGCCGAGCAAGCCACCACGATAAGGTCCGCATACTGTTCGTGGCCTTGCTTGTGAGCATCGTAATATTGAACGCCGCCCGGTCGCCCTTTGGCGTCGGTAATGATTCGAGTGACGAAGGAGTTTGCTCTTAACTCGCACCTTCCCGTCTTGACGGCCCGAGGGATCATTGTGACTTGCGTGCCAGACTTTGCGCCTACTTCACAAGCATGAGCAAGGCACCAAGCACATTGCACGCATGCCGAGCGCTCCTGGTAAGGTTGCGTCAAGATGGCGAACGGAGGCGGGAACGGGTGCCATCCGAGACGACGGCCTGCGTCCCGGATGATTTCACCCTGAGGGTTGATGGGGAGCGGCGGAACTGGATAAGGTTTTTTGCGTGGTTCCGCGAATGGATCGGCTCCGGCCAATCCTGAAACGCCCAACTCGTACTCGGCTTTTTCGTAGTAAGTCTCGAGATCGTCGTAGCTGAGCGGCCAGTCTTCGACTGAGGTCTCAGGGAGGCTCCCATAAGTCGATTTCATCCGAAAATCTTCCCGTTTAAAGCGCCAAGCCGCGGCGCCGTACGCGAGAGTGGCACCGCCTACAGCGGCGGCAGTTTTCCCATACTCATCATCGACTCCAGGGTAGACGAGCCTCGCCTCTTCGCGATCCGTGTACCGAAAAGTGCGAGGGTTGTTATACACGGACGGTCCATACGCCGGAGGGACAGAGTATTGAGATTTGAGTTCATCGTGATTGAAATCGGCAGCTGTGTACACCTTGCCGCGCTCAAACACCAGGACTGACAGGCCCACCTCAGCAAGTTCCTTGGCAACCACGCCACCGCCAGCACCTGATCCCACGACAATAACATCCACTTTTTTGTTCGCCATGCTGCTACCCTTCGAACTTAATCATTTTCCAGCTTGCCTCACCGCGATTGCCACCGTGTAGAGAGTCGCCGTAGTAGCCCTTCATCGCGTCTTGCAAAATCAGAGCAAAGAACTCCCGCCCACGCGAGCTCCCACCCTCCCCTGATTCAAGAGCCTTGAGAATTGAGGCTTGCTGATCGGAATCCAGGGAAACAAAATTGTGACCGAACCGGTTGTGGCTCAGGTCATCAACCATCTGGAGGCCTCGTTCGTAACGGTCTTTGTAAAATTTGCCGAAAGGACCTGCCAGAATTCCATCGATGAAGTAAACAACTCCGGCTTCTTTGCCACCGGGATAATCATCCTTTGGCACGAACTGCTCAGCGATGGCATCGACCAGCGTCGCTTGAAAAACTGTGAAAACCTTGCAACCTGGAGCCAGCGAATTCTCGGCTGGATAAGCTGGAGAAACTGGCCATGACGTCACAACAACTGTTCCGCCGGCCGCCACGGATTTCAGAAAGTGCCTTCGGTTCATACGTTGTGACCTCCGAGTGAGACGAGCAGGTCAGCACGGGTTCAAGATGACGCTGTTGTTATCGGAACGACGCCATTTCTTTTCAGTCCCCGATCAGACAGCAACGCACGCATGTATACCACAGGTCCACAAACCTAGTGGAGAGCGCCACCGATCAAGAGCAAGTGCTGAGGCCCGCGTTGCGCGTTAAGTCGAGCTGCATTGCGCCGGTCCGTGGCGGCGCGCGGGCTTAAGCGCAACAATTCTAATCGTTTAGAAAAGGATGGCTTGCAAGCCCAAAGGCCCCGATTGGCCCAAGTCTTAGGTTTCTTACCGGTGTGAGCATTCGTTAAAATTGCTTGACAAGGATTTATAAAACGTTGTAGAAGCATTGGAAAGTTCCGACTCTAAGCGATTAGGCATTGTCGAGGCACGCGAGACGCATTCGGGCGGTTACGTCGCGAGGAGATGCGCTGGGTGCACCGCATTTCCGTTAAGGGGGAAGGCAATGCGAATTTTCGTTTGTAAGCGATTACGTCAAATCCTGACCGCGACATTGCTGGTTTTTGTCTTTGCTGGTGGATCACGCGCGCAGGTAGATACCGCAAGCCTTGTGGGCACCATCAAAGATCCTACAGGTGCGGTAATTAACGGCGCCCGAGTCACCGTGACCAATGTCGCCACTAGCGAGCAGAGTACGGTCACCGTCGGAGACAACGGCAATTATGTTTTTCCTTATCTGAGGGTGGGAACCTACACCGTCTCGGCCGAGGCGGCCGGGTTCAAGAAAGCCGTTGTTACCGGGATTACGCTAAACGTTCAAGATCGCAAACAGGTAGACATCTCGATGGTCCTGGGCGCTACGAGTCAGGAGGTCAAGGTCACCGAGAGCGCGCCTCTGCTCGATACACAGACAGGGGACGTTGGGCACGTCGTAGATTCGGAGCAAGTAGAAGACTTGCCGTTGAATGGGCGCCGTTACGATCAACTCTCTTTGCTAACGGCTGGCGTGAACGTGACTACCCCGGCTTTCGTGCAGCGGGCGGAAGGGGTTTTTAGCGTTAATGGAAACAGTTCAACCCAAAATAATTTTGTCCTTGACGGCGGTGATAACAATTCCTATACGACTAACCTCCAGGATCAGAGCGCGCAAAGCGTGCAGCCTGCCGTCGACTCTTTGGCTGAATTCAAGCTCCAAACACGAGACTACAACGTGGAGTATGGACGGAACGCAGGCGGCGTGATCAATGCTTCAATAAAGTCAGGCACAAATGGACTTCACGGCGATATCTACGAATTTATCCGTAACGACAAGTTGGATGCCAACGACTTTTTCCTGAACCAAGCGGGACAACCGAGAGCGGCTTTCCAACAGAATCAATTCGGTGCTACAGCAGGTGGTCCCATCCGGAGAAACAAGACCTTTTTCTTCGTCAACTATGAAGGAACGCGAATCCGGCAAGGGACTACGCTCGTTAACACGGTTCCAACTCCCTTGATGCGCCAGGGAAACTTTACCGAACTTCCTTCGCTTCCTACTTCTCCCTCGATCGCCGGGCTTTCTCAATTCTCAAGCTGCATTAATGCCGGTGTCGTTAACAGCAGCTGCATCGACCCGGTCGCGGCCAAAATATTCGCGTTGTACCCGCTGCCGAACACTAATCTGGCTCAGGAGGGCGTGCCTGGCGGATTTACTGGTAATAACTATATAGCCAGCGTTAAACAGATGCGCAACTCGGATGAGGGAGCGGTCCGCATCGACCATAAGATCAGCGACTCAGACAACCTCTACGGCCATCTCGTCATATTCGACTTGCGTTTAGACAAACCTGGCATCTTTAGTGCAATCAATCCGATCGCAGACGGGACGATCGATTCGACGTCGGGGATAAACCTGGACCGCGGGACGAACGTAACTCTGGCTTGGATTCACACTTTTAATGCAGCGGTGATCAACGACTCGCACTTTACCTTTGATCGCTCCGCTTCCCACTCGAAGCCGGACGCTCTGGGCCAAATTGTCGACAGCCAGTTCGGCTTGAGTGGCATCCCTAATTTCGGACCGACCATCTCCGGTGGCCTCCCCGAGCTAGATGTCTCCGGCTTTGCCCAATTGGGAAGCCCGCGCTGGCTGCCCCAGAATCAGTTTGCCCAGATCTGGCAATTCAAGGATGCGGTCACATACATCAAGGGTACGCATACCATAAAGGGCGGCATGGAATGGCGTCGTGACGCGGACAATTTCCTCGACTTATCTGCTAACCGCGGTTTCTACAACTTCAGCGGACAGTATACGGGGCAAGGCATTACGGATTTTCTTCTTGGACTGCCCGCCAACCAAGAGTTGGAAAGCCTGGACATCGCGCACATCTACAGGGACGGGTTGAACTTCTTTATGGGCGATACTTGGAGAACCACAAGGCGCCTGACCATCAATTACGGAGTTCGGTACGAGTATGCGAGCCCTCTCTACGAGCGTGATAATCATGTAACGAATTTCAATCCGAGCACGGGTGCGCTTTTTACTATTCCCTCGAACGCTTCCGGCACCTTTGGACGCACGACCGTTCACCCAGTTCTGGATAATTTTGCTCCGCGCCTGGGTCTCGCCTACCAGATTACTCCCAAACTCGTCTGGCGTGCTGGCGCAGGCGTCTACTTCCAGAACTACTATCGCTATGGGAGCGAGAGCCAAATGGCCCTGAATCCTCCTTTTCTAACTGATCACGCAATTAACAATGCTCCCACTGGGGCGCCACCATTGTTCCTCCAGAATGGCTTTCCGGCCAATTTCCTGGCTCCCGTTGACATCACCGATATTGCGGCTGTGAGCCAGCTTCAGCTCCGTACGGTTGACCCCAACCTTGTTCCGTCTACCATTTATGAGGGGAGTTTCGGCTTCCAGTATTCTTTGGCCAACAACTGGCTGGTTGAAACGTATTACGTTTGGAACCAAGCGCGGCACCTCTGGGACCTGAGTAACTTGAACCAAGGGGATTTGGTGACACCCGGACAGCCTCCCGTTTTCCCCTATCCGCTGTACATGCAGGGCACCCTGCCCACTTTTATCGAAAACTTGGAGAGCGCTTCCAACTCAAACTACAACGCGTTGCAAGTCACACTTGACAAGAAGATATCGAACGGGCTGCTCATCCATGCCGCATACACCCACAGCAAGGCAATGAGCCAGGTTAGTGACTTTGAAGCTGGTCTCCGTGGAACGCAGGATCGATATCACCGCGTGAACGAGTGGGGCCTCTGGGATAACGACACCCCTGATCGTTTCGTGGGCACCTTCACCTACGAGGTGCCGGTGGGCAAAGGCCACCGATTTAATCCTTCAGGTGTCGCAGGCAAAATCGTCGGCGGTTGGCAAGTGAACGCCATCGCTACCTATAGCAGCGGGCAGCCCATTGTGATTGGGATTCCTTTTGACAACAGCGGAACCGGCACTGGTAGCCGGCCCAATTGCGTTGCTGCACCAGCAGGCTTCCACCAAACAATAAGTGCCTGGCTCAACCCCGCCGCTTATTCGCAGCCTGCGCCGTTCTTTTTCGGCACGTGCTCCCCTACGCCCGGTCCGCGCGCTCCTGGTCTCTCGGTTTGGGATATGTCTCTCTTCAAGAAGTTCCCGATAACCGAAACGAGGTATTTTGAATTCCGAGCCGAGGCTTTCAATATCTGGAATACGCCCCAGTTCGCCAGTCCTTCCAACACCACTATTAATACAGTTGGATTTGGACAGATTACAAGTCTCGCTATTGCTCCGCGCCAGATCCAGTTCGCTCTGAAGTTCTACTATTAGCGCGTGAGTCGATTTAAGGTGCACGAAGCGGCCCGGGCGTGACCCGGAAGAAGCAACGGAGGTGCGTCGCGCTATGGAGCGTCGCGAATTTTTCAAAATCGGCGCGGGAGCAGTTGCCTTAGTCGGCCAGCCGGCGCTCTTTGGTGGTGAGAAGCCCCAGAAGTTCAAGATTGGAATGGCGGCTACGACGTGGCTCACAGCAACCCCGACTACTGCCACGTATTGGAATGCCACTGAGGCGATAGCCTCGCTCAACATCGGCGCAAGCGAAGCTGATAACAGCGAGGCGCGTCTCGATTCGACTTACGGAGACAAAGTCGGCGACTTTTTGAGTCGGTCCCGCAAAGTTGGCGTGTATCTTACTGGTGTCTACCAGGCCTTGCAGTTGCACAATCCGCAGATGCTCTCCGAAATGCAGTCTAAGGTCCGGTCGGTCGCAAGTTTCCTAAAAGCCGTGGGCGCTGCCTACATCGCACTCGGTTGGGATACTCCTCCGCCCATGGGCGGGAAACCGTACCAGCGGACGCCGGAAGACGTTCGACGAGCAATTCACGCGAGCGATGAGTTCGGTCGCCTTTCGCTGGAAGAATTCGGCATTCCGATTGCCTTTCACGCAGAAAGAGATATCCCCAAGCAGATGGTCCTGCAGATACTGGATGACACGAATCCGAAGTATGTGCGGCTTTGCGCGGATGTCGGCCATTTAACCGCCATGGGTTTGGATGCCCTCCAAGTAGTGAAGAAATATGCTTCGAGACTCACCGCGAGTCACTGGAAGGATTTTGACCCGAAGGTTCCCGGACCGGATTATCTCGGTTTGAAGGCTAGGGGTGACTTCGTCGAAGTCGGGAAGGGCATTGTCGATTTCCGGGGACTCGCTGACTTTTATCGTGACGTTAACTTCGACGGTTGGGTCATGCTGGAACTTGACCGGACCCGGGAAGCGAGCATCCTGGCAAGCGCGCGTGAGATGAAGGCGTTCGTCACGGAGCAATTAGGACTTCAGTTTTACCCGCCATCAGTAGCATCCTGATCTGGGCGTCTTGGTATACCTGTGTTCGAAAGGCTTGGCTCAGCCTCGAGGAAGGCCCTGAAGTCGTGAAGTCCTGCCGCAAACGTCTAAGATGGGCACGCTCGTTGTTGGTTTTTGTTGCTGTCCCTCTTTTCCCATTCTCGGCCGCTGCGTCTGCACAAGGCCAAGAAATCTTGAGCCGCGCGCGCGAGGCCCTCGACTCCGGGCACACGGATGAAGCCATCAGGCTGCTTGAGGATTTTCGGCGCGCTGCACCAGCCAACGCACAGGCCTGCAATCTTCTTGGAGTTGCCTATGGTCGCGTTGGCGAGGGTGAGCGATCACTTGCCATGTTTAAGGAGTTTGCTCGTCTAGCGCCAGACAAACCGGAGGCATACAACAACTTGGGGGCAGCTTATCTTCGACTGGGAGATGAGGAACACGCAGAGACAGCTTTTCGTCACGCCGTGAGACTCAATCCCCAGGACGTCAACGCACTCTACAATCTGGGTGCGGTGCTGAACGCCAGCCATAAGTACGCTGAGGCCAGACCTATCCTCGAACGCGCGTTTCGACAGGAGCATTCGGCCGCGATTGGCTATGAACTCGCCGTTGCCGCCGCCGGGACTGGTGATCGCAAGGTGGCATTGAGGATTCTCAACTCCATGAACCCTCCGTCGGACCAGAACGCCGCGCCCTGGCTGAAACTCAAGGGGACTCTGAACTTTGATGAGGGCAATATGGAAGCCGCTTCGAATGCCCTGGAGAAGGCCGCGGTCCGGGCTCCGGACGATGAAGAGATTGTCTATGCGCTGGCCCTCGTGCGGTTGAAAGCAAATCAGGCCGACCGGGCTGTTCCTCTGCTCGATCGGAAATTCGCCTCGCTTGCGCCGAGTTTGAGACACCTGCGAGAAGGAACCTTGATGGCGTCCTTCGGAGCTTACAAGCAGGCACTCACGTTGTTCGAACAAGCGACAGCAGAGGATCCCACCTCGTACGACGCTTTTTATAATTTGGCTGTCGTGCGGCTCGAAAGTTCCAAAGATGCGGACAGTGCCCTCGATTCGGCGCAGCGTGCTCTTGCTCTCAAGAACACCGGCGAAGTCCACGACCTCCTAGGTGATATTTACGAGACGCAGCGCCACTACGATGTAGCCCTGCATCATTACCAAGAGGCCGTTCGTCTGGATTCGGAAAACGACAAATTTGTCTTCGACCTCGGAGCGGAACTCATCCTCCACGAGAACTATGACACCGCGCAAACAATCTTTCGTATTGGTGAGGAACGCTTTCCCCGGTCCTCACGGATTTACCTTGGCATGGGTGCAGCGGAATTCATGGGGGGAAAGACTGCGGATTCAGTCGACGCCTTCTTGAAGGCCGTCGATCTGGATCCTGAATCTGAACCCGCGTACGTTTTCCTAGGGGAGGCTTTCGGTTTTTTCGGTGCTCGCTCGGCCGAAGTGCTTGTCAAGCTTGCGTATGCGGCTGGCAAGAAGCCTCAAAGTTTCGGGGTGCAATATTACTATGGCGCTGCTCTCGTTTCAGAAATGGCTTCGGAGGGAGACCTAGCGCAGGCCGAGCCGGCCCTGGCCGCCCTGCGCCGAGCCGCCGCTTTGCGTCCTCAGGACGCACGCGTGTACTACCAGCTCGGCGAGCTTTGCCGCTTGCAGAAGAAGACGACCGAGGCGATCGGGTATTACGAGAAGTCCGCATCGCTCGATCCGGATTTCCCAGATCCCTTGTACAAGCTGGGTCAAGCCTATGTTCGAGCGGGAAGGCCGGAGGACGCGAAGCGGACATTCGCTCGTCATAAGGAAGTGATGACCAAGGAACAGACAAATCTTGATCGTCGCTTTAGCGATATACGGAGCTTCGTTCTAGAGATGAGAAGCGCTCAGTGAATCTGCGCCTCGCAACGCAGCATGCCGTTGGTCCGATTCGTTTTCTCAAGGCTAAAGCTGTGCAGTTTTTTCGGCCGAAGGCGAGCAGATGAAGCAGCAGGTGATGTCCTGCGAAGACAGGTGCGTGATTGGCCTTGATGTCGGAGGCACTAAAGTGGCTGGCGGAGTGGTCTCATTTCCTGACGGAACCATCTACCAGCGGCAAACGATCCCGACGTTCCCTGAGCGCGGTGGCGCGGCAGTCATCGATGATGTTTTTGAGCTCGCTGCCTCTCTCTCCAAACAAGCCCGTATTGAAGGCCGCCAAGTCCACGGCATTGGGCTGGGAGTCTGCGAGCTCGTTGATCTGGGCGGAAATGTAACCAGCCGGCAAACCCTGGATTGGCCGGGCCTGCCGATCCAGGAACGGTTCAGGAGCATCGCTCCTACCTTGGTGGAATCGGATGTCCGTGCCGCCGCTCTGGCCGAGGCGCTGTTTGGGAGGGGGAAGCCTTTCAGCTTGTTCGCGTACGTGACGGTCGGAACCGGTATCAGTCACACGCTCGTCCACCGCGGCCGAGCTTTTCGAGGTGCCCGCGGGAATGCAATCATCTTAGCAAGCGGCGCGCTTACGATGCACTGCCCAGCCTGTGGCGTGCGTTCAGACTTTGTGCTGGAAGAGTTTGCATCCGGCCAGGCCTTGGTAGCGCGGTTCAACAAGCAGTCCACAAGGCCGGTTATCCGGGGCAACGAAATATTTGAGGCGGCCGATCAGGGTGATTTGCTGGCCATCAATATCTTGGCAACGGGCGGAGACGCCCTGGGAAACATGGTCGGATTCCTTGTCAACATACTCGACCCAGAAGCCATCGTGATCGGAGGTGGCCTGGGCATGGCCGGAGGTATCTATTGGCAGAACCTCGAGGCTTCGGCGCGAAGGCATATCTGGTATGAAGGAGCTCGCGATCTGCCGATTCTCCCCGCCGCACTCGGCGTTGATGCCGGATTAATTGGCGCCGCCGCTGCCATGTGGCAGAGATTGAATGACTCGGAAGGCCAGATCGGAGAAAACTAGATCAACGACCAGATCGGCACCAGAGGTGTTCAGATGGCAAGAGATATTACCGAACTGATTAAAAGTGAGATTGTTGTTGGTGATGGCGGCTATTTGATTGAGCTGGAGAGAAGAGGTTACGTGCGGAGCGGCTCAGATCGCGAAAAAGTCGGGACCGGCAAAGGCAGCGGCCAATTCACCCCGGAGGTTTCAATCGAGCATCCCGAAGCGCTCCTCCAGCTACACCAAGAGTTCCGGCTGGCCGGCGCGATGGTTTTGCAGGCTCTGACGTTCTTTGGCACGAGGGAGAAGTTGACGCGCGCGGGTTACGGCGCCCAGACCGAAGCCATTAACCGTGCGGCAGTGCGGATTGCCAGGGACGCAGGGGGCCACGAGACGCTGGTTGCGGGAAGCGTCTCGCGAACGCAGTTGTTTGAGCGCGAAGGCCCCTCTGCCTCCGGCCACGTCAAAGACCTTTTCGATGAACAGATCGCTTTGCTTCAAGACGCCGGGGTGGACTTTCTGATTCTTGAAACCTTTTTTCGTCTCGATGAAATGCTGATTGCCTTGGATTGTGCTCGCAAGACCGGTCTGCCTGTTATGGCCACCTTCAGCTTCCGGCCGACTACGGGCTTCACTTCCGACCAGCACACGCCGGGGGAGTGCGCTCGTGTCCTGGCCTCCGAGGGGGCGAACATCGTGGGTGCGAATTGCGAGCAGGAACCGTCCAGAATGCTTCCTATCATTCGCGCAATGCGCAGGGCTGTAAGCATTCCTATCGCTGCCCAGCCAGCGGCGTTCCGAACCACCGACAGCACCCCGTGTTTCACTCGCCTGCCACAGTTCCCAGACGAACTTGAGACCATCCATGTTTCCCGGCGAGAATTCCAGGCTTTTGCCGCAGCGGCGAACGACGAAGGAATCCGCTACTTAGGTGGCTGCTGTGGTTGCAATCCAGCCTATATTCGCTGCCTTGCACGCGGCATATCGATGACGGCAAGGGCTGCGGGCCATGCCGTCTTCGAAGAGCGAGACAGGAACTGACGTTGCGCGAGGAACGTCGGCACAGACGGCACCTTTCTAACCAGAGACCAAATGGACCTCTAAATTATGGCGATACTTACAAAACTCCAGGTGAAATGGTTTTGGTGCTCTCTTCTTACCGTGTTGGCTTGGGCAGCCTGGGCGATATGCGCGAAGATTGGATCGAACGAACTGTCCGCCAGTGCAATGCAGTTTTTCTTTGGCATCGGTGCCGCTCCGCTTGCCCTTCTTCTCCTAATCAAGCAGGGCTTCAAGTTTGAAAGAGATTCTTTGGGGATTTTCTATGGTGTGGCAAACGGCCTGCTTTCGAGTGTCGGGAACCTAGCGCTTCTTGCGGCTTTCCGAAGCGGCGGCAACACTGCAGTGATTACCACAGCGACATCGCTTTACCCTATGATTACGGTAGGATTAGCCATTGTTGTCCTGCGAGAGCGGCTGACCAGAAGGCAGATACTTGGGGTTGGCTTTGCGGCTGCGGCGATGATGATCTTCTCGTTATAAGTGAAAGGCGGTTTCATGCACCTCCCTCCGTGGTTCTGGTTCTCTGTTACGGTTCTCTTTGCTTGGGGAGTCGTCGGGCTGTTGCAGAAACTCTCCACGAATCGTCTCTCTGGGGAGTCAGCAACGATCTGGCTGATCGTCGGATTTCTTCTGTTTCTGCCGATTGTTTTTCCCGGCAGAGCCGCGCTTCACCTCTCCCTTACTGCTACGATGTTAGGTGTATTGAGCGGCCTTTTGAACGCGCTAGGTGCGTGGGCGCTCCTGGAAGCAATGCGCAGCGGGGGTAAAGCATCTGTCGTAGCGCCATTTACTGCGATGTATCCGATGGTTGTCGTAGTGGTGGCTCCATTCATTCTTCATGAAACCATTACGGCTTTGCAGGGCCTCGGCGTGATCTGTGCCCTCACTGCAGTCGCTCTCCTCTCCACGTAAACCAGGCTCAGGAGGTTGTTCTTTGTTGTTCAACTAAGAAGCGCCAAGCAGGTAACTGCTTCGGGCTAGTTCCTACCCCCGGCAGCTTCGCGTCTTCTTCTTCGAACCAGTGTACACATCCCGAGTGCTCCATTTGGCGTCGATGACGGGAAAACAAACGTTGTTTCCCTTCCCTCAGTTGTATCTAACTTGCGTCCAGGCCAAAGAACTGACGAATCAAGATCGAGCAACGATTTCGCAATGAACAACCTTTCAACGCTGCAACCTTCGTCGCGCTTCCGTCTTGTCGATCGCCATGGCCACACCGGTCACCCGACCCACAATGTCCGCTTCCTGGGGATAGGCGAATTGGCGCGTGGCCCTGCCGGAGTTCGGATGTGCCAGCAGAAGTAGCTGATCAGCTTTCATCTCGCACCAGCCGCAAGCGAAACCTCCGCGCAGCTCGACAAAATAGATCGGCCGATCGAACGGCCCCTCGGATTGCGGCGGAGCGGGTTCCAGCTTTCTTTGGCTGACGTCAATCTGCACGAACGTTCCAGGCCGCAAAAGAGGCGAAAGCGTGTAGTCCGAGAGACCGATGAAGCCGTACAAAGAATGCTCCGGGTTCAGGTGGCGCACCAGCGAAAATGGAACACCACCCCAAACCGCGGCCAGGGAATACAGGAGGTTGGTATTCTGCACTTCGGGATCGCTGCGGAAGCGCAGTGGCAGAGTAACTTGCTCATCCTCGTCGTCAGGCTCCGCCAGCAGGTGTGTTCTGGGTGCTCCGAAGGACGCCTGGTCCTTACCAAGATCCTGAATGGGCTGTCGTTCGCCCAAACTCTGGCCGGTCGCAGAATCAGTAGCTTACAGCAATGTTTCCGACCTCGATCTGATATAACTTCGTGCCATGTTCAGCTTGCTTTTTCTCTGGTTGGGAGCGCTTGTTCGCATCTTTCGTGTCCGTCGGAATCTTGTCTTGGAGAACCTCGTGCTCCGGCAACAGCTCGCAGTTCTGAAGCGTCGGCACCCACGACCAAGATTGAGTGTGCTCGACCGGCTTTTCTGGGTTGTCGCTCGTGGGTTCTGGTCAGGATGGAAACGAGCACTCCTCGTCGTGACGCCCGAAACCGTAGTTCGTTGGCACCGAGCCGGTTTCCGCCTGTATTGGAGGCTGATCTCCAAAGGCAGGAAGTGCATCGGGAGAAGGCAAATCTCGAGAGAAATTCGGGAATTGATCTTCCGGATGGCCGCCGAGAGTCCAACCTGGGGGGCGCCGCGCGTCCATGGCGAGCTTCTCATGCTCGGTTTCGATGTCTCTGAAAGGACGGTTTCTCGCTGGATGAAACGAGCTCCGAGAGATCCTGAGCCAGCCAAGCGCTGGCTCGCTTTTCTGCGCAATCATCGAGAAGCCATCGCGGCTATGGATTTCTTCACCGTGCCGACGATCCGTTTCGACCTGCTCTATTGCTTTTTCATCATTGGCCACGATCGTCGGCGAATCCTGCATTTCAACGTCAGCCAACATCCCACCAGCCTGTGGGGTCGTCCAGCAGTTGCGCGAAGCGTTTCCCTTTGAGTCGGCTCCGAGGTTCCTCATCTTAGATCGTGACGCCAAGTATGGGCTGGAGATGCCCGCAACGATTCGGTCGCTGAGCATGACTCCCGTCCGAACGTCGTTGCAAAGTCCCTGGCAGAATGGCGTGGCGGAGCGTAGGGTAGGCAGTTGCCGCCGCAAGCTGTTGGATCACATCATCGCAGTGAACGAGTGTCACGTGAAGCGGTTGCTCTCCCAGTACGTCCGCTACTACCACGAGGATCGCACCAATCTCGGACTCGGCAAGGGAACACCGACTGGCAGAACTCGCTCAGTAGCTTCCGGTCGTATCACCTCTCATGCGCGACTCGGAGGTCTACATCACCGCTACGACCGAGCGGCATAAACAGCTCAGAGCATGAAAATTGGCATACCCCGTGACGGGGAATTCCGTCGGCGGTGCTTGTGACGACCGTGATCGACGTCCGACGGTTGATATTCACGAAGACTCAAAAACCCAACAGAGACTGAATTAACTGCCTTCACTAGGTTCGAGGTCTGCCCTTTCGTGAATCGGTTAAATTTTGGCAAGGGACAGGGGATCTGCGCGGTGGAGTACAACGGACGGCATGGGAAGAGGAAGGGTACGGGTCTCGGCCTCTCCATGGTCTATGGCATCGTGAAACAGAGCGAAGGTTCGATTTGGGTCTACAGCGAGCCCGGAAAGGGCACCTGTATCAAGGTCTATCTGCCTTGGGTGGATGCGCCCGCCGAAACAAGTGACCGCCAACGGCGGCCTCGCCAGACACAGCGCGGCAGCGAAACAATTCTGCTGGTTGAAGACGACAGCATACTGCGAGAACTCGTGGCCGATATACTAACGGGCTGCGGTTACTCCGTCCTCGTTGCCGGCCTCCCCTCGGAAGCCGAGACTGTTTCGGCGCGGCACGACGGCCGCATCGACCTCCTCTTGACGGATGTCGTCATGCCGGGCATGAACGGACAGGAACTCGCCAAGCGCATAACCGCATCCAGAAGAACGACAAAGGTCCTTTACATGTCCGGATACATGGAGGAACTCGTTGAGTTGGATGCGGGAATTTTCTTTCTGCAAAGCCCTTCACTCCCTCCACCCTAACAGCCAAGTTCCGCGAGGTGCTCGACTACGCACGTGATACAGAATCTCTGGCACTCGCCCAGCAAGAGCACTGAGCTACAAAGCAGGGGACCTCGGCCAAGGTCTCTCCCGCCCGGGAGTCGCAACCCGTGGAAACTGCGCAGGTCTTGGTGTCTGCCGAAATCTCCATTTAACCGGGATTCGCAGCACCCTTTATTGAAACGATTTAATACTTGACCCGCAGTGCCTCCTCCGAATAGGTTGCTAGATCAGCACCACTCCGTTGGTTCGTGAATTTGGGGAGAAGAATCATGACCGCGTCCAAACGGGCGCCTGCTCCGAAAATGACGGTCCCCTTCTATGGGCACGCCCGCCAGTACCACAGCATTAAGCGCGAGATTGCCGAAGCCTTCCACGCCGTCATCGAAAGCGAATCCTACGTAATGGGTCCGACGCTGGAGCGCTTCGAAAAGGAACTCGCCCACTATTTTGGAATGAAACACGCCGTCGGGGTGAACTCGGGTACGGACGCGTTGTGGCTTGCGTTCATGGCGCTGGGCATCCGTCCTGGCGATGAAGTGATTACAACCGCGAACACCTTCTTTGCGACGGCTGAAGCCATCTGGATCGCGGGGGGTAAAGCACTCTTCGTGGATTCCAATCGGGCGACCAATAACATCGACCCCACGAAGATTGAAGCCGCGATCACGCCGCACACCGTGGGCATCGTGCCCGTGCATCTTTACGGACATTGCGCGGACATGAAGGCGGTCAGCGCAATCGCGAGGAAGCACAAGCTTTGGGTTGTCGAGGACAACGCGCAGTCCATTGATGCGCATGGAGACGGATTCAAACAGGGTGAATTGAGCGACGCAGTGTGCACGAGCTTCATCATCCAGAAGAACCTCGGGACCTATGGCGATGGCGGCGCACTCATCACCAACCGGCCGGAGATGGACAATATCGTGCGGCGGCTGCGCAACCACGGCTCGCTGAAACGTTCTGTGCACACATTTGGGTTCAATAGTCGGCTGGACGATCTCCACGCAGGATTCCTGAGCGTGAAGCTAAAGCATATTACGAAGTGGACCGATCAGCGACGAGCGTGGGCCAAACGCTACACCGAGGGACTTGTAGGCACTAGTCTGAAGGTTCCGAAGGAATTGCCGGGATATCGCCACGCGTATCACCTTTACGTTGTGGAGCACCTGAAGCGCGATCACCTCACGCAATTCCTAGTTGCGGCGGGGATCGATGCGAAGATGCACTACCCTATCGCGATTCACAAACAGGAAGGCTATCCGTGGAACAAGCTGGCGGATCTGAAGCCGCATGTGCCAAACGCCGAGGCGAATGCAGCGCAATGCGTTTCTCTACCGATGTTCCCCGAGCTGACCGCTGAAGAAGTGGATTACACCATCGCGAAGGTCAAGGAATGGGATGCCCAGTTCGGGGAGTAATTAATCAACAGGAACCGTTTCGCGTGGGATCGAAACAAGTCTACAAAGTGCTCGTCGTAGGTGCGGGAAAGCGCGGAAAGCATCACGCTACGGCTTTTGGGAATCACCCGCGTTTCGAGCTAGCTGGGATCTCCAGTCGTAATCCCGAGAGGCTGGCGAAGGCAGCTGCAGAATTGGGGGTCTCCAAAACTGCGACGGATCCGCTTGCCCTCGCAAAAGAAATCCAGCCGGACGTTTTCTGTTTTTGCACCCCGCCCACCGTCCGGCTGGAGCTCATCAAGATTGGAATCGAGTCCAACGCACGGCTGATCGCCTACGAAAAGCCGCTAGCACTTTCCATGAACGAAGCGATCCAGATTCGCAAGGTTCTAAGCGGCACAGTTGTGAAGACTGTAGTGTCGCACCAGCACCGCTACGGACAGCACTATCAGAAAGTAAAGGAGATCGTGGAAAGCGGAGCCATCGGACGGGTCCATACCGTTTATGGCCACGCCGCCGGCTGGATGCTCCACCTTTTCACGCACCTAGTGGATTACATGCGCTGGTACAACAACAATGCACCCGTGGAATGGGTGATGAGGCAGGGAGCGGGACGCGGAAAGCTGGCCGACAGTCATCCGTCGCCGGACTACGTGGGCGGCTTCATTCAGTTTGCCAATGGAGTGCGCGGAATCATTGAATGCGGGGCGGGCGCGCCCGGTGTTCCCGATGTGGATTACTGGTGGAGTAAAAATAAGATCGGCGTTTATGGCACAGGGGATTCGCGAAAGTGCTGACCGGCGGCGGGTGGCGCGCCGTGACGCACGATCAGCAAGGCGTAGTCTCCGTAGGGAGGCATGTCTAGGTCATAGTTCATGCACCTTCGCCGCTATATCGAGGATATGGCTCGCTGGCTCGACGACGACAACCAGGTGCATCCTTGCAATGGGGAGAGCGCGTACGAGGGGTTGTAACCGAATCATGGAACGCAGCGGTCCTGCGTGTGGCAAGAAATCGAGGCCGGCGACCAGATTCCTGCGGCCCAACGGAGGGTAAGTATACACCCAATGCTTTGCAGAGAACGATTTCTCGAAACGTTTTGGTTTTGGCTTTATGCCGGATTCTAGTAAGCTCCTGCTTTGGAAATCATATTGACTCCATCTCGGAATAGCGAGGCGAGGGGGACTGGGTTGAAGGCGAGAGCGAAACGTGTAAAGCGCCACGTTACGATTCGCGAAGTGGCGAAGGCGGCCCGGGCCTCCGTCTCGACAATTTCCGCCGCACTGAACAATTCAGACTATGTCAGCGCTGAGATGCGGAGCCGGATTGAAGAGGCGATAAAAACGCTGCGATATCGCCCGAACGACCTCGCGCGAGGCCTTCGACTCCAGAAAACCCACTCCCTTGCAATTGTCGTCCCCGACCTGTCGAACAACTTTTACATCGAACTGGTGCGAGGGGCGAAAGACTATTCGGCCTCGGCGAATTACACCGTCTTGATCGGAGATTCCAGAGAAAGCTGGGAAGAAGAGCGCAATTACCTGGATTCGTTTCACCGCCGTCGCGTCGATGGCGTTGTGCGGGTCCCCGCCATAAACGCAGCTGGCGGAAAGGCCAAGTCGGTCCTGGGGAACCTTCCCGTGGTTTACGCGGACCGTTACCCGCTTGCGCGTGACTCATTTATCGGAAGAGTGGGAGTGGACAACACCCGGGCGGCGGAGACCGCCACACGCTATCTACTGAGCCTCGGACACCGCCAGATCGGGGTCATTGCAGGTGATGCCTCCAGCGGAACGTCCCTGGACAGGCTGCAGGGATTTATGCGCGCGATTCGTAGCGCGAAAATTCGCCCGGATCGGTCGATGATTCATACCGGTCACAATGACATGGAAAGCGGCCATTTTCATGCGATGCAGCTTTTGACGCGGGCGCAACGTCCCACGGCAATGTTCTGCACTAACAACATGATGGCTTTGGGCGCCCTAGCAGCCATACAAGAGATCGGCCTCGCATGCCCGGAGGAGATCAGTCTGCTCGGGTTCGACGATTTTTATTGGGCGACGCTGCTACGGCCGAGGCTGACGGTGGTGCGCCAGCCCGCCAGAGAAATAGGAATGATCGCGGCGAGACTCTTGATCGATCATATCGAAGGGCGGGCGAGCATTCCTACGCCAGCGCTGCTCGAAACACAACTAATCGTTCGAGACTCCTGCTGCCCCCCCAAGAGAACGTAGTTGCCGTGCGAAAGCCGCAAGAAAGTTCACCGACAAGACACCTACGTCCATTTCATGGGGAATCGCTGCAGCCAATAGGAATCGAGAGGCTGCTCTCTTTTTGCGCAGCGTTAGCCGATGATTGACGTCGAACGGTCGTTGGGTTGCCCAAGAGGCCATGAGTTGACGGCTCTGGCACGGAGGAAGAACGCACCGATTCCCAACAATAAAAGTATCAGAGCGGTGCCAAGGTACTGGCGTTGCTCCGGAGTGGCCGCGACATAGATCCACCCTACCAGCGCCACAATTGCCGGGATGGGATAAAGCCACATGCCATAGGGACGGTGGATTTCCTTGCGATACTTGCGGATGGCGAACAGGGCGAATATCTGGGGGATGAACTGGAAGACAATCTGAATGATCATCAGAGCCGAGAGCAGCCGCTCCAGCGAAAACCAGCAGAGGGGAATGGCCAGGGCATTGATGGCCAGAAGCGAAACGGTTGGAAAGCGGCCCGTGGGATGGACACGCCCGAACACTTTAAAAAAGTTTCCCTCGGCGCCCGCGGCGTAGAGGATTCGAGAGTAACCCAGGCTCATGGTGAAGATCCCCCCGAGCGTCGCCGCCAGTATCAGGCATGTCATCACGGAGGCCGCGCGCGAACCGTACAACTTGCCGATGAACTCTGACACCACCGCGTGAGAGACAGCGGCATCGCGCCACGGAATCGTTCCGATGATCACCAAGCTCATTAAAAGGTATAGGACCGCGACGATCAGGACCGAGAACACAATGGCCCGGGGGATATTCTTCGCGGGATTCTTGACCTCGCCTCCGAGGTAGGTGATGTTGTTGTAACCGCCGTAGTTGTACATCGCAATCAACGTGGCAGCCGCCAACCCGTAAAAAAACGACTTGGAAGGATGAAATGCGTTAGGCGGAAAATCAAATGCCCTTTTCGTGTTGATGTGTATGAGGCCGGACACAATTACCCAAAACATCGCAACCAACACCACGCTGAGCATCACGACCGAGTAACGCCCCACCGCTTTGATGGGACGATACAAGAGAAATGTGATGAGCACACAGTCGACTGCGGCGAGGGCCCCCACGCCGGTGTGGCTTAATCCAGGGAAGAAATAATGGGTATAGTCAGCAAAGCCGACGCAGGCAGCCGAGATGGCTAGCGGAGCGACAAAAATTGTTTCCCATAGGAAGAGGAAAGAGAACAGGTGACCCCAGGTGCGCGGGTTAAAAGCCTCGCGGAAATAAATATAAGCCCCGCCGGCTCCAGGCATCGCCGCTCCCAGTTCAGCGTAAACCATCCCGTCGCAGACGGAAAACAATGCGCCGAGAAACCAGCCGAGTACAGCCTGAGGCCCGCCCATCGCGGAAAGGATCACGCCGATGGTAATGAAGGGGCCGATGCCAATCATCTCCAACATATTCACGGCGGTGGATTGAACCAGACCCATGCCGCGAACAAGTTTTTCAGAAGCTCCCGCGAATTCGGGGGGGAGGTGGGGTGCAGAGTTTTCGGCCAAGTCAAGCGTCCTGGACAAAGGCTGTATCGAATATCGAGCGGGCACTATAGCAGCGTGATCGGGCAGGGGCAAGGGAAGAGGTGTGTAAATACTGAAACGTTTCGGCATTTGGCGGCACCGCCACGATGGAGGCGACAGCGACGACCTATCGCGAGCTCGCGAAGAAAATGGGCGTGGACAAGCCGTGGAACCTTACGCTAACCTGCGAGCGGTTTTGCGGATGAGGGCATATGGCGCAGCTTACGAGAAGGGATGTGCTGCTGGCAGGGCTGGCTCTTCCCGGGATCGCCGACGCTTTCTGTCGGGACACGCCCGGCGACGATAGCTTCTTGAAGCCGAAACGATTCGAGGAGACCGCCGGATTCGAAGTGGCGGAAGCCGTGGCGAGCCATCCTTTGGCGATCCTGCCTCTGGGAAGCCTGGAGTTCCACGGCCCCCACAATCCCCTGGGATCGGACTCCATCATCATTTCTGGAATTGCGGAACGGGTGGCCGCGCGGACCTGCGGGTTGCTGTTTCCCATAATCCAGTTCACACAGTGTCCGGCACACACGGCACATTTTCGCGGGACCATCTCGGTTCGCCCCGAAGTTATGACCATGTACTTTGCGGACGTATTGCGCAACATTCTCCACCTCGGATTTCGCAAGGTCTTCATCCTCAACGGGCATGACGGCAACATCGGGCCGGGCCGCGGCGCGATCGCGCAAGTCGCCGATGAGACGAAAGACGCGGCTTTGCTCTTTGTGAGCTGGTGGGAATTTCTCCCGAGCGAAATGATGAAGACCTTGGGTATGTTTCATCAGGCCAATGGTGGTCACGGGCACGGCGGACCGCTGGAGACCTCCGCGGTTGCCGCGTTCCGTCCGGATCTGATTCATCTAGATAAGGCGCACGATCTGGCCGAAGCGCCTGACCTCTCTGGCGGCGCGCCGTATTTTCTGCAAAAGTCCACGGCGGCAGACTGGCCGGGGTATTCTGGACAAGTGAGCGAGGCGTCCGCGGAAAAGGGAAAAAGACTGGTTGAGATCAGCGAAGAAGGAATCGTGAAGCTCATCGAGAATTGGTTGAAGCACGACGAAGTCCCCGGGAGTTGGTAGGCGGATCGGAACCAGGAACCCATTGTTTCGCGCAAAGCCGAGTTCAGCTACGCTGAGTGAAGGAGCGGGGAGAAGCGATAACCGTGACGGTCTGCTGGGTTTTGAGGCGATCCATCCTGGGTACAGGCACTTTTTTGCTCTTTTGTTTCACGCTCACGATTGCCGGCCAGCAGAATCAATTCTCACCTCAACCGCAACGGCCTCCATCCTCCGGGCCGCTCGCGGAAGCGCAATCCTCTCTTGCGCACGGAAATGCAGAGGAAGCAATACGGATTCTCTCAGGCTATCTTCAAACTCGTCCTAAGGACTCCGGCGCAAGGATTCTGCTCGGCCAAGCGTACGCCATTGCCGGGCAGAACGATCGCGCCGAGGAAGAGTTCCAAACCGTTTTGCAAAATGCGCCTGAGAACTACGTCGCTCTGGCGGCACTCGGCGAGATCTATGAACAGGCAGGCCAGCCGGAAAAGGCTGAGCCGATGCTGGCGCATGCGGCAAGAGCTAGCCAGGGCGCCCCACAGATTCGAACGGAGTGGGCGGTTGTTCTCGCGCGCCTCCACAAGTATAAGGAAGCCCAAACCACGTTGGCAGGTCTATCGCCACCCGGTGACCGTGAAGAACGCATCGGATTTCACCGGCTGAAAGCCTCGGTGGCTCTGGGACTTGGAAATGCCTCGGCCGCCGCTTCAGAAATGGAAAAGGCTCTTGTCCTGAAGCCCACGGATTCTGGGCTCGCCATGGCGACGGCCGTGGCAGAACTGCAATCTGAACATTGGCAGCGCACTGCAAGTTTGGCAGAGCCAGTATTTTCCCGCACCCGCGATCCCCAAGCTGGCCTCGTTCTTCTGGAAGCACAATTGGGAATGCATGGAGATTTCCATCAAACCCTGGAGTTGCTGCGCTCGACACAGCTGAGTTCCGCAGACAAGTTGTTTTTTCTGCAGCGTTTGGCGGAACTCCTGATCTCGCACGGCGAATACTCCGAATCCATTGAAGAGCTTAAGGGGGCGGCGGAGCTCGATTCGCATCGTGCTGACTTGCAGTTCAATCTGGCTCTCGCACAGTTCCGGGCGGGCCGCCCGGATGATGCCTTGGGGAGCGCGGAAAAGTGCAAGGCGCTTGGCGACAACGCCGATCTCGAAGACCTGCTCGGAGACATTCAAGAGTCGCGCGGCGATAACCTCGCTGCCGTGCGGAGTTATCAGGCCGCTGTGGCGCTGGCTCCGAACGAGGAAAAGTATCGTCTCTCGCTCGCGGTGGAATTGATCCGCCACAAAAGCTTCGAAGCGGCCAAGGCTGTGCTCAAACAGGCAGAGGAGCTGCAGCCAAAGGCCTGGCGAATACAATTGGCGCTGGGCATGGTGGAGTACTTTGCGGGAACCGACGAGGAGGCCACCCGGTTTCTTCTGCATGCGGCCGAATTCGCGCCGGAACCCCAGCCTGCGTTGAAGTATTTGGGTGACATTCAGATGGACCGAGCCTCCACGCCCGATCCTGCCGCGGTGGCACGGCTATGTGAGTATTCAGACCACCAACCGAAGGACGGCAATATGCAGTACTACTGCGGTGCTCTGCTCTTTCGCAGAGACTATGCTTCTGGATACAAGACGCACGCCGATGAGATTCTGCGGCGCCTGCGCGCCTCAGCAGGTCTTCTCCCAAAAGACGCCTCGCCGCATTGCCAGCTTGGTAGAGTCTATCGATGGTTGGAGCGCTGGCAAGAAGCACTTGGCGAATCCCAAACCTGCGCGCGCTTGGACTCAAACTCCGCGGACGCGCACTACCGCCTCGCCCAGATTTATCATCACCTGGGACAACCGGAACAGTGGCAAAAGGAAATGAAACTCTACGAAGCGGCCTCAAAGCGCCTTGCGGATGAGAACGCTCGGCGCGATGAAACAATGAAAACGTTCCTCTACACGATCCAGAACAAGACACCGGACCATAAGTGAATATGGTCCGGTGTCCAAAAAAGTCCACTCTCTTCCCAACCGGATCAGGGAGTGGACTTCCTCACCGGGGTGGGGGTGTGCGTGGGGTGAGAACCCACGCCCTGAGGATTCTTCGCAAGGCTAACCATGTTGGCGAAAATGCGGTACGCGCCCGGAACGCCGTCGGGCATCTGGCGGTAGAAGGCGTAAGCATTATAGATGTAGATGCCCTTCCCGTATTTTGCATAAACAAGGCCGCCTTTTTGGGGGGCTTGATCCGGATCGTGCGTTTCCAGCAACGGCTCGTAGGCTGCGTCCCAACTCTCAAGGAACTTCGAGCCGCGCTCTTCCACCCAATTCTCAAAATCCTTGGTGGTGATTTTGTTGGGCCAGGTAAAAACGGGATTAGCCGGGGCCAGGATTTCGATCTGGGATTGCTCGTCGGTAACTTCTTCCGGGTTGGAACCCATTTTGTAGGGGTACGGACCGTAGTTGTGGTCATACTCCGGCGTGTTGTATTGAACGATGACCACGCCGCCGTGCTTCACATATTCGAGGATGCGGCCATTATGAATTTTGAGATCTTCACGGACTGCATAGGTGCGCACGCCGAGAAGGATGGCGTCGAATATTGAGAGGTTCCCGCTGGCCAGGTCTTCCGGGGTGAGGAAATGAACGTTGATGCCGAGATTCACGAGAGATTGTGGCATGTCATCGCCGGCGCCTACGATGTATCCGACATTCAGGCCCGGAGCAACTTTCACATCCACTCCTGTGGTGCGATAGGTGGAAGCGCGGTAGAGATTGTAGGGACGCAAACCGGGAAAGCCGATCGTGTGATAGCCCTCTTTGTAATCGTGACCGTCGTAGGTGGCCACCGCTGTAATTGCATAAGCCTTTTCCATGAGCCCCGCGGGCGTGACGTGGAAGTTGAGCATCTGATCGTCCCCGTCCTTCGACGTTGAAAATTCTTCCTGGGGCGCCTTCCAGCCTTCCGGTAAGTCGAGCTTTACCGTTCCCTTTGCGGGACCTTTGACATTGCTGTGAATGTTGACCGTCACTTCAAAGGACTTGGCGCCAAGGGGAACAATTCCTGCCTGCGGCGCGATGGAAACCGAAATGGCCGGGCCTGTGATCAGCGGTTCGAGCACCGTTCCCGGGCCCGTTACCCGCTTCACGGATTGAACCACCTGTGACAATTCAAACGGCACCCCATCGAATACGAAATGCAATCTGGCGGACAGCGGATACGGAGCCAAGGGTAAATTGAGGTCCTTCGATTCCTGGATATCATAGTAGGCCTGCTCGATGTCCGGACGCGTGAAATAGGGTCGTGTGAAGCGCGCGTTGGACGCAGCTTGAACTGTGAACCGCACATCCGCGGACTGATTTCCTTTGAGGGTGCCGCCCGTTTGCCTCGCTGGATCGATGGTCCATTGTTCGTTCATCGGAGCTTCCAATACCGCGCTCTCCAGTTGCACGGAAAGATTGGTTGGGTTCGTTGCATGGACGTTCACCCAGAACTTTTGTCCCGGGATGGCCACCTCGAAGGTAGGCTGATTTCTGAGGAAGCGTGCAAAAGGCCCGGTCGGTTCTTTCTCAGGAGCAACCGTCGCAAGCACCGAAATGCCCAGCGATTCGGCGAGTGCATTGCCGAATTGTGACTGTTTGACTCTTAGTTCGTGTGCCACGTCATACTTCGAATCGGACGTCAGGTCGCTGCTGGCGACTTTTTCCATCAGCTGGCTCGTCCGTTTCAGCCCTGCCGCCAGTGTGGGCGCGATGGCTTCGGGATGTTGGGCCGAAAAATCATTCATGGCTTTTTCGACCAGAGAATTGATCTGAGAAAGACCATCCTTCAGGAAAGCGCTGTCCCCTCCTTGCGCCAGGCTCGCGATACCCATAAGCGAAATGTCGATGCCATCAAAGAAAGACGCCTCCTTCTCCGAAACAGAGACGAGAGATGCAAACCGGTGATACGGGCTCATCTCCGCTTCGGCCGGGGGTAAGCCAGTGCCGCCGCTCTGCGACTTCTGCTGGCCGAGGCCCAGGCGGGATATCTGCGCGTACGTTAATCCGAGGAATGGGTTGTACTCGCCTTCCGGAATTTCGACCGAAGCGGAAAGCGCCCCCTTGATGACAGAGCCGTCCGTGTAGTTGTGAAATTCGGCGGGATAGTACTTCCCGTCTGCATAGTCATAAATCCCCTTGTCGGTGATTGGGGAAAACGGCACACGGGCATAATCCTTCATCGGCTTCCAGGGGCGCAGTCCCTCTTTGATCTGCTCGGGAAACATAGCTGGGTCACCCGCCGCCTTGAAAGCCTCTTGCGCCATCTGCCCGGCAACCTGGTGATTGCCGTGGCCGTCCGTGCGCCCTCCGACGAAGACGGAAGTAATGACGAGAGGGCGCGTCATGCGGACGACGCGTACAACATCCGCAAGCACTCGATCGTGTCCCCACTTGTCGAGAGCCTCTTCTTTGGTCTTGGAAAAACCGTAGTCGCACACCCGCGTCCAGAATTGTTGTGTTCCGTAGTAACGATCGGCCGCCAGAAGTTCTTCCGTGCGCACCAGCCCTAGCGCGTCAAAGTAATCCGAAGACATGACGTTGGCGCCGCCTTCGCCTCGGTTGAGCGTCAACAGCGTGACTCGTCCTCCTTGCCCGCGCGATTCATAGGTCAACATTCCTCCGTCTTCGTCGTCGGGATGCGCCGTCACCATCAGCAGGCTCGTGCGCGTATGGAGTTTCTGCAGGCTCTGCCAGAGTGCGGCGGTGCCCCGGTCAAAAGCTAGTGGCTGAGCGGCCGGGATCGGCCGCGAACTGACAGCATTGGGAGATTGCGCTCTCACGGGAAGCGATCGAACTAGAAAAGGCACCGCGAAGCCCAACACGGCAAAAATTATGGAAAGTATCTTGCTGGATCTTGATGCCATTCTCTCTCCTTTGCCCGTTCCGACATATCGAATTAAATTTTCCGCAGCCACAGGGATCGCCGGTCACCATCGAGGGTTTCTGAATACGCGCCGTGCATGCAGTTCCACAATTCCGTCGCTGCCAATCTTCGGCCGGAGGTCTTCAGCGATCTGCCATGCCCACATCGCGAGTGATGCGGATGCAGCGGTGAGGATCCGGTCTGCGGAGTGCGCGGCATTTCGAATTCGTCCAGGACTGCGACGCTCGGCATCAAATCTCCGTCTTTTCGTTCGGAGTAACGGCATTGTACGTCCGCAAAGGGGTTTGTCAACACAAAATACCAAAACGTTTTGGCATCAATCGCCAAGGAGCAATTCGAGGCACGTATATTCTGTCTAAAATATATAAAACTCCGCAACAGAGGCGGCGATTCCAAAAAAATGCACTTGACAAGGAATTTTGCGGGTGTTAGAAGTCAACGCATTCGTTACCGAATCGTTTCGGCACGCTTAAGAGGTCAGTTTTTACAGGGGAACTTTGAAGTGACCGTATCCCGTTTGTCCTCCCCGCCCTTTTCGTGACGATCTGGTTTGGAATAGGTGTCAGGCACTGCGAGCTTGCGCGGGTGAACCGTTGAAGAAACCAATCGTTCGGGGCAATCGGGTTCGTCGGCGAGTCGGCTTTCAGAGTGCACGGGATAGGGTGGAGCGTTTAGTTTCCTTATTTGTTTCCAAGCGAGTGACGGCTGCCTGAGTGGTTTCGTATCGAACTGCGTCAAAAGTTGGGGGACTGCTCTTCGAATCTGAAAAGTGGAGGCTGCAATGAATCGAGGGATGGGAACTCTGAGATTCCTTGACTGGGCAATGTTGTTTGTAGCGTTGCTCGTCGTTTCTGCTCTGCCTGCGTTTGGACAAATCGATCGTGGCGCCATTGAGGGGAGGATTCTGGACTCCTCCGGGGCTGCCGTGCCGAAGGCAATGGTGACAATCGCCAATAAGACTACAGGGGTCGTCGTGACCACCACCGTCAATGATGCGGGAGAGTATCAGGTCCTGACATTGATCCCCGGCACATACTCCGTGAAGGTGAGCGCCGACGGCTTTGAAAGTGTCTTGCGTGATGACATTGAACTGCACGTGCAGGACCGCCTTTCCATTGGTTTTGCCTTAAAGATTGGGTCGGTGAATCAGCAAGTAGTGGTCACTGCTGGCGAGCCACTCCTCCAGACTCAAACGGCCGATGTGGGAAGTGTTGTGGATGAGCAGCACGTCAACGAACTTCCTCTGAACGGACGCCGGTATGCTGACTTGGCGCTGTTGGAGCCCGGCGTGCAGAAGTTTTATGCCGCGAATAACCCTGCGCCGGACCGGTTTAGCGTCAATGGGAATCTCGAGCTCCAGAACAATTTTCTGCTGAATGGCATCGACAATAACTCCTGGTCGGAAAACCTGCAGGAATTCTCGGTGCAGGTGGTGCAGCCGCCGCCCGATGCCGTGCAGGAGTTTAAAATTCAGACCCGCACTTACTCCGCTGAATTCGGCAATTCCGCGGGAGCGGTGATCAATGCGACAATCAAATCCGGCACCAATGGATACCACGGAGATCTGTTTGAGTTTTTACGGAATTCGGTGCTGGATGCAAACTCCTGGATTAACAATGCAAACACTCAGCCGCGTGGCCGCTTCACTCAGAATCAATTCGGGGGCACGTTCGGCGGCCCGATCATTAAGGACAAGCTGTTTTTCTTTGGCGATTTCGAACGCTTCAGCAGCCGGCAATCCACTACCGTCCAAAGCACGGTTCCGACGCCGCTGATGCAGCAGGGCAATTTTACGGAATTGCCGTATGCTTTGACCAACTCACTCGTCCCCGGTCAGTCCGGTTGCTATGTCGGCAATGTTCTCCAGGCGACGGGCTCGACCAACAAAACGTGCCTCGATCCGGTTGCCGCAAAGCTGATGACCTTGCTCCCTGCTCCGAATGTCGCGTCCCTGGTGGCCCTACAAGGAACTCTAGGGAGCTGGACGGGACTGCCGAATTACATATTTACGACGCCGGTGCCCGATGACGTCTATTCCACGGACGGGCGCGTAGATTACAACTTCAATCGAACCAATCAGATATTTGGGAGCTACAGCTATCGTCATGTGTCCCGCCAGGATCCCGCGTGGACCAGCAATGACGTGATCGGCAATGGCGACTTCGCTACACAATATCGCTGGCACCAGCAGTCGCTCGCGCTGGGTTGGACACACACTCTTTCAAACTCGCTGATCAACGATGCACGGTTCGGCTTCAGCCGTGACTACGCCCATAGCGATCCCATTGGCGTAACTCTTGGCACTTCCCAGGCCGAAGCGCTTATCGGTTTGACAGGAATCCCGGATGGACCGGGCACCGCTGGATTGCCTCCGATTGAGATCAACGGCCTGACGCGCATAGGGACGTCGCCCTGGCGGCCTCAGTATCAGATTTCGCAAGCCTGGAACTTCGTTGAGAACCTGAACTGGCTGAAAGGCAGTCATAGCTTCAAATTCGGCTATCAATACCTCAGGCGGTCCGACAATTTCCTCGACATAAGAGCCCCGCAGGGCGAGTTGCAAACTGACGGAGTTTACACAGCTGGTGGAGCGTTCGGCCTGCCCGATTTCCTGCTCGGTGACGTAGATGGCGTGCATTACACGACAGCCCACGTCGTCCATTATTTCCAGCCGGGACACTCCTTCTATGCCATGGACACCTGGAAGACGACTTCGAAACTCACCCTCACTTACGGCCTCCGCTATGAGCTTTTCGCGCCGCTCCTGGATAGGAGTAACGACACCACGAACTTCACGCCAGCCAACGGCGGGGGACTTGTCACCGCCGCGAGCAATGCGTCCGGTTGGTATGGTCGTTCACTGATTCATCCAGACCTGGACAATTTCGCCCCGCGTCTTGGTTTTGCCTACCAGATGACGAATCGCATCGTCTGGCGAGGTGGATATGGAGTTTTCGATCAGCATGATGCCCGGATAGGCTCGGAAAGCATGCTTCAGTTAAACCCGCCTTTCCTTCTTGATACGCAGCTCAATCAAAGCGGAGCCAGCACTGTATTTCAGCTCCAGAATGGGTTCCCGTTGAGCACGATCACCGGATCGGGGGTTAATTTAACTCAACTCCAAATACGCGCGCAGGATCCGAACCAGCGCACCAGTTATGTCGAGCAGACAAGTTTCGGATTGGAATATCAAGTTGCCAACGACACCGTGCTCGCGGCCACCTATGTCGGCAATTGGGGGCGCAAGGAGAATCGCCTGCGTGATTACAACATGCCGCAAGTCACAGGCTTCGATGCTGGCTGTCCCATTTTGCTGTATCCGTACGCCAACCTGAACACGGTGACGAACATCGATACCTTTACGACCTCCGGTTGCGCTACCACTGGCCAACACGCATTCCTTGAATACGCCAGCAATGATGGGAATTCGGACTACAACGCTCTCGAACTTTCCTTGCGACGGAAGTTGTCCAAGGGCCTGAGCTACTCCTTGGGTTACACCTTCAGCCACGGACTCGCCAATTTCGGCGACAACCTAACGGCCGCACCGCTCCCTCAAAACTCTTACAACTACGCTGCGCAGATGAGCAATTCGGATCTCGACATTCGTAGCCGTTTTATCGGGAATTTCATCTGGGATTTGCCTTTCGGCCGGGGAAGGCGCTTCCTCTCCGGTGAAAATGCGGCTAGCCGTTGGCTGGGTGGATGGCAATTCAACGGCATCGTAACGCTACAGACCGGAAGTCCCTACAGCGTCACTGCCGCGAATGATGGCTTGTTGGGCTTTAATCACGCCGTTTATGCGGACTGTGTGGGGGATCCGTTCTCCGGCGCGACGACCAATCACAATTCCTACACAACCACAGGTTTTCTAATCAATCCGGCGGCATTTGCGCAGCCAGCGCCGGGAACCTTCGGGACATGTGCTCCCTTTAAGTTTTACGGTCCTGGAATCCAGATGGCGGACTTGAGCCTGTTCAAACAATTCAAGTTTACGGAAAGATGGCAGCTGCAATTTAGAGCTGAATTTTTCAATGCCTTCAATCATCCCAACTTCGGAAATCCGAGTGCGGATATTTCCTCTCCGGGTTCGTTTGGAAAGGTTTCCAATACGCTTGCGCCGATTCTGGGGACCGATTCGGGAGGTCCTGGCGATCCTCGTGAGATCCAACTGGCACTGAAGCTATACTTCTAGTGCGCGGCGCGGGAGCGGCTAGAGCCGCTCCCGGATCTTCTTTCGCGCGTTTCTGATCCCGATACCGGATGATGGGATCAGACGCCTTTCAAGGAGGCTGTTTGGCGTCCACGTGTCGAGCAACGGCGGCGCAGGCCACGATCAAGTTCCTGAAAAATCAGTATGTCGAACGGGACGGAGTCGAGCGTCCTTTTTTCGGCGGCTGCTTCGGCATTTTTGGCCACGGCAACGCAGCGGGAGTAGGACAGGCGCTGCAGCAGAATGAGGACTTTCCCTATTACCTGAGCCGCAACGAACAAGCCATGGTTCACGCCGCCGTGGCCTTCTCGAAAATGAGTAAGCGCCTGCGGGCGTTCGCGTGCACTTCTTCGATTGGTCCGGGAGCGACCAACATGGTAACCGGGGCCGCTACAGCCACCGTGAACCGCATTCCCGTGCTCCTGCTTCCGGGAGACATATTCGCACGCCGCAACGTCGCGCCGGTTCTCCAACAACTCGAATCTCCGCAGACACAAGACATTTCCGTCAACGATTGCTTCAAGCCTGTCTCCCGTTATTGGGACCGCATCTCCCGGCCGGAGCAACTCCTGAGTGCCTTGCCGGAGGCCATGCGGGTCATGACCTCCCTCCGAGACCGGAGCAGTGACTCTCAGCCTGCCGCAAGACGTGCAAGCGGAAGCGCTGGAGTATCCAACCGCTTTTCTCGAGAAGCGAGTTTGGGGTATTCCCCGGCCGCGAGGAGAGGCGCGAGCAATTCGACACGCAGCCGACATGACTCGCGCGGCCCGCAAGCCACTGCTCATTGCTGGCGGAGGCGCGCTCTATTCGGAAGCTTCAGGAGCCCTCGCGAAGTGGATCGGAATGCCCGTGTCCCCGGCTATGAATCCTGGTGGGACGTGCCCGTCGCGGAGGTCTCGGAAATGGAAAATCGTCCGCAGCGCCCGCGGGGCCTATGAAAAAAGCGTCAGGCGAGAGCGGACTTTTTCTGATGCCTGCAGGCAATATGGATTCATCGGCGAGTCGGGGGTAACAAGATTTGGGGCAACGGGCACCCTTTCCCTGGGGAGGTAGACATGGCAGAAACTTCTTACGCGGAGGAGGTATTGATTCACCCGGCTTCAGTCGCGCAGGAAAAATCCGGTGTCCTCGTTTCTGTCACACGGGAGCGAGCAAACTGGAAGACGATTAACTTCTCAGTGCGCCGGCTGGTTGCTGGACAGTATTGGCAGAGCAACACTCGAGACGAAGAAGCCGCTCTCGTAATCCTTGGAGGAAAAGCGACTATGGACTGGGGCGAAGGGCCCCGGGAAATTGGAGGACGGAACGACGTTTTCAGCGGCTATCCGCACGCGTTGTATCTGCCGAGCCGCACGCCTTTTGAAATCTCGGCGATCACCACTTGTGAATTCGCGGACTGCCGCACTCCTTCCTCCGCCCGGCTCAGTCCTCGAATCATTACTCCAGCGGATTGCCACGAGGAGATTCGCGGCGGGGGAAACTGCACTCGTCAGATTGTCGATGTCATTCGCCCGGAGTTTCCTGCCGATAAACTCTTGCTTTGCGAGGTTTATACGCCCAGCGGAAATTGGTCGAGCTATCCTCCCCATAAGCATGACGTCCACAATCCCCCCTTCGAAGTGGATCTCGACGAAACCTACTACTACCGGATCAGCAAACCCGAAGGATATGCATTCCAACGCCTGTACGACGCCGGGGGAACGCGGGACAACACCTTAACTCTCGTCGATGGCGATTTGGTGCTCATCAGAGATGGCTACCATCCTGTCGTCGCCGCACATGGATATGACGTCTACTACCTCAATGTGCTTGCTGGCAGCGCACGTTCCATAGCGGCTAGCGATGATCCACGCTACGCACACCTGCGCAAGGCCGGTTTGGAGCGCGATCCCCGCGTGCCCTTGGTTCACGCCCGGCCGTTGGAACGAAGTTCGTAGTCAGGGCTTTGCGATGCAGCGGGCCTGCGGCTCGAAGTCACCTTGAGACCCGCCGGTTCGCTTCGCCGTAGATGCGCACCAGGGATTTTTCACTATGCAAATGGGGTCCAGGGAAGGAGAGATCGGGAATGCCACATAAGATCGGAATCGTTGGAGCGGGAGGTGTTGGAAGCATACACGCCGCTATTCTGGCGAAGGATTCCCGCGTCAAGCTTCAGAGCTTTTTTGACGTCGAACTAGCTCGCGCGCAAGCGATGGCGGGCAGGTTTGGAGCTCAGGCCGCCCGATCGATCGAGGAGCTACTCAAAGAATGTGACGCAGTCTACGTTTGTACTCCGAATACCACTCATGAAGAAGTTGCCATGCACGTTCTCGAAGCCGGCAAGCACATTTTTTGCGAAAAGCCCTTCGCGTTGAATTTGGAGTCCGCCACGAGGCTGCGCAATCGGGCTGTCCGCTCCGGACTTGTCTATCAAGTGGGCCACAACCGCCGTTTTGCGCCAGTCTACAAAATTCTTAAAGGCGCAATTGAAAGGAACGAACTCCGCCCGCTTTCCGTCCACGCCAAAATGAATCGCGGGGAACTGGTTAACCCGCCCTGGGTGTGGAACGCCAGCCTCACCGGAGGCTTTTTGTATGAAACGCCCGTTCACATGTTCGATTTGATGACTTTTTTCTTCGGAAAAATCGAGTGGGTGCAAGTGGCTGCACGCGCTCACGAGCATGACGAACTGGACGATTTTTCCATCTTGCTCAGTTTTCAATCCGGCTTGCAGGCGACGATGAAAACCTATGCGCACGCCAGCTGGCACTTTCCTTTCGAACGCTTTGAGGTTTACGGAATGCACTCCACTTATGAGACGTTCGAAATGGAGAGAATCTCCTTCACGAACGGCTTGGAAACCCGCACCACGACTTATGATTTTTCCCTTGCGACCATGCACGAGAAATGGGGTTACGTCGAAGAAGACCGGCTTTTCGTCGACGCCCTCGAAGGCATATCAACCGCGCCTGTCACCGCCGATGACGGCCACAACGTCGTCGAATTGATCGAAGCCTGCTATCAGAGCGCCAGGGAAGGGGTGCGGGTCCACTTAGGCGCACTCGTAAGGAAGCTCTAAGATGGATAGATTCTCCGAGCGAATTCGCTTTGCGTCAGCCCCCGTCAGTTGGGGAGTGCAGGATGATCCTGGGCCGGCCTGGGAGCAACCCTATGAACACATTCTCGAAGAAATCGTTTCCGCGGGCTATACGGGGACGGAGTTAGGACCCTACGGTTACTTCCCGGCCGATCCCGGGGTTTTGAATAAGACTTTGCAGCGCCTCGGATTGACCCTGCTTTCCTCTTTCGTTCCTGTTCCGATTACCGATCCTTCGCGAATAGAAAAGGTAATCGAACATGTCCGCAGGGTTGGTGCACTTCTCTCCGCGTTGGGCGCCAGGTTGCTCGTTCTGTCCGATTGCCAAACATTCCAACGGCGGGAAATCGCGGGTCGCGTTCCTGTGGATGGAAGCAAATCTTTGAGTCTCGCACAATGGAAGCAGGTAGGAGCGGTCATCCGCCAGGTCGAGCACGCTGCTGCGGATTTCGGCCTCCGCGTTGTTTTTCATCCCCATGTCGCCACTTTTGTAGAGAATCCCATGGAGGTGGAATGTCTTTTCGACGCACTCGCCGGCACGCAGGTCGGTCTGTGCCTTGATACGGGGCACTGTGTTTACGGCGGGGGAGATCCCGTGGACGAGGCAAACAAATATCGTTCCTTGCTCCAGTACGTGCATATTAAAGATGTGGACGCCCGCGTTCTGGGCGAGGCTCGGAGCAAAAAGCTTAACTTTGAACAAGCAGTCGGCGCCGGTGTGTTCTCCCAAGTCGGAACTGGGTGCATTCACTTCGAGAGTTTCTTCCGATTCCTGGCCGAAGGCCGGTATTCGGGCTGGGCAATCGTGGAACAAGATGTGATCTACGGCAAGACAATCGTTCCGCCTGTGGAGAGCATGCGCGCCAGCCTCAGCTATCTGAAAAACGTGGTGTCCAATCTTGAGTCCGCAAGCCAACTCGCGGAAACGCGAGCCTGATCTGGAGCGCCCGTCTTACGGAATGAACTGGCTTACGCCGCTTGAAGGTTCATCTGCCGTCCAAATGCCTGAAGGTATTCCGCTAACACCTGCTGGGCCACTTCGCGGCGGCCGACCAGGGGATTTTTCTCGAGAGCTGCGAGTGCCATCTCGCATGAGTGTTCTACTGAAGCACGCACCGTAAGGCGCTCATATTCTTTTACCTGCAGCAGCAAGGGACGAACCGCTTCCGGCGCGCGCCCCACGGCAGCCACTTGAACGCCGCACGAAGAGACTTGGCAGGGTAGCTCGACCGCGTCATCGGGATCGAGATCTTCCAGAGCTCTGCCGTTGCGAACCGTAAGAGGAATCAGTGACGGCGTCTCTGCATGCAGCGCCTGCAGCACAAGCAGCGCAATCCGCTCGTAACCGGAAAACTCCGAGTAGAGTTCCTGATTTTCCTTGCGTCGTTCGCCCGCCGTTGCCTCGATGCTGAAGTAAGAGGCATTTCGTTCACGCAGGTAGTCTTCATAGATTTCGATTAGTTTCGACTCGGGAGCCTGCGCCAGCTTTTGAAACAGCCGCGTGTTCATGGCGGCGATGGCCTGGCCGCGCGATTGGCCGCTTTGTTTCGTATTCGCGTACGCCGCCTGCGGGAAGTAATAGAAGTAGAGGTACTCCGTGGGCAGCAGCCCCAGCTGTTGAATGAACTTTGCGGGGAAAACCCCGTGCCGATAGCATTTCTGAATGATCTCGGGAGAAGACAACACTTTGGGCAGCAGTTCCGCGTCCCGCTCATCGCGGATGGACCGCACCCAGCCTAAGTGATTCAGTCCGAGATAGTCGAAATGCAGTCCGAAGGGATTGCGGTCCAGCGCATGGGCGATCGCTTCGAACGTTTCCAGGGGCGTATCACAAACCCCAATTAGATTGACTCCGGAATGATTCAGGAGTCCTTGGGAGATAATTCCGACTGGATTTGTAAAGTTGATGACCGTCGCCCGTGGAGCCACGAGTTCGATCAGGTGCGCGTATTCCAGCATCGTCCCCAGATTCCGCATGGCGCACGCGAAACCGCCTGCGCCCACGGTTTCCTGGCCGACGAGCCCGTTTGCCAGAGCTATCGTTTCGTCTTTGACTCGCGCATCGATACCACCCACGCGAATGCTGCTGATGACGTAGTCCGCTCCTTCAAGGGCATGCTCGGGATCGGAATAAGCTTTGAGACGCGCGCGAAGTTCGCTCCGCTTGCCCATCGCTTCCGCGACCCTCTTCATCGTTTTCAGGCGTTCCGGATCTGTATCCCAAAACGCCAGCTCGCTTAGGTGTATGCTGCCGCCAAGGCCTGCCAGGCCGCGGACCAAGAGTGGGGTCCTGACCCCCGCGGCTCCGATGAGAGTTATCTTCATGATGGCGTTATGTCCTCCAGAACGATTTCCCGCTGAGCGATTCCGATGCGGGCCGGAATTCGCCTTCCCCCTTCCTCAACTACAATTCAGTGGAGCTTTTTCATCAGCTTCCTGAGGTTCTTCCGCGTCGGTATTGCACAGGCTCCTCCGGCGCCCGTTGTGGCGAGCGCTCCGCATATATTGCCGGCTCGCAAGCACTCCTCAAGCGGCCACCCGGCGAGATAACCGTGAAGAAAACCACCGTTGAAGGCATCACCTGCTCCCGTTGCATCCACTGTGCGCACGCGAATAGATTTCACTCGCAAAATCTTTCCGTTGCGAACGGCCAAGGAACCATCTGGACCAAGCTTGACTACGGGCACTCGCACCCAGCGAGCCAATTTCCTTGCCGCTGCCTCAACGGTCTTTTCACCGGTCATGGCCTGCACTTCCGGTTCATTTGGAAACGTAAATTCAAATTCCTTCAGCAAGGACGGCAATCGGGGAGACTCAAGTACCTCGGGGTTCCACCCCAAATCCGCTGAAACCGTCAAGCCTCGCTCGCGCAGTTTGTGGATCGCCGGCTTCCATGCCTGGGGAGGCCGCAGTGCACACGCCATATGCACATGTTTTGCTGTCCGCATCTGCTTCTGTACGCCACTACGCTCCAAGAGTCTTACCAGTTTTCGGTTAATAATGTCGTGCGTGATCATCATGCGATCGCCGCCGAAGGCGGCGCAGACTGTCATCGCCGTTGGCAAGTGCGGGTCCAATTCACAGGCATGGATGGAGATACCGCCTTGGACTAGCTTCTGCCACTCCGGGTTCGCGAGCGAATCGCGTCCGACCCTCGTGATGACCTTGGTCGGAGTACCCAACCCGGCGGCCACTAATGCAGTCGTTGCCAGACCGCCACCGGGAAATCTCGCGAAGCTTGTGCTCTTAACCTCTTCTCCCATCCGGGGAATCCCCGGGAGGTTGTAGAACACCAGATCGATAAAAAATTCGCCAAAGACCACTAGAGCTCGGTCTTTTCGGGCGGAGGCGGGGCTCATCACCCTTCACATCATACCAGAGTTGATGTTGGGGACAAAGCATGAGAGTGAAAATGCCGAAACGTTTTGGCGTCAGTATTTTAGCGGTCCAGCGGATGCTCACCTTGTTGCGCGCTAAAACAATCTACCGCAACTCGAATAAGTCCAAGGAGGACTAAGAGGTCCGATACGCTCTGGTGGCGATCAAGCTCCTGCACACGGCAGTTTGGGCCGTGTTGGCGGGATGCATCCTGGCGATGAGACACCACATCTTTGTTACGGTGCAAGGCGGAGTTGCTGAAGTTTGCGAGGAGACCGTGCCTGCTGAAATCGTGGTAGAGATTCTTGACTTCGACAACTTTGCTGCGGATCCCCAAAGAGAACTTTCCTTGTGGTCTCCAGAACTGCGAGAGTACTGGGCAAAGAACCACGCGCAATGGGGTCGCTGTCAGAACGATTGTCCTTGTCGGGTCATGAGGCGACGCTAAACAGGTACCGGCCCACCCCGAACGGGCCTGCGATTTGTTGTGATCGATCGGGCTGATGTGCTAGACAAGGGAGCACTACTACCTACGCTATTTCCTGAGCCTCGTCGAGGGGATAAAGTCGCGCGAAGCCCTTGTGTCCACAGCAGCACAGCTCGCGACCGCTTTGTTGGATCTTAAGCTGATTCAGATGCAGGCAGTGGGCAGGCACTCCACCGCCCGTGACGCAACGGCCTATCGCACTTTGGATTGTCGCCGAGCATGCCGTTGACCGAGAGGTGCTGGTCCTCGCCCAATTCGCACACTGGTGCGCGCCTAGATTCAGCTAAAGAGGGTGGACGAAGGGAACGCCTAGTGCCGCACTAGGCGCTCGGAGGGAAGTCACCGTCAAGTGGTTTGGCGTGTTTGTGCGTGGTCGTCTCGGGCTGTAGCGTCCTGTCTCGCACCTCCGGTGATTCACTCCTAGATTCGCTGACAAGCCTGTGATGTGAGTGCGATGACGGGCCGTTCTTAAAAATATATTATTGGCTCATAGAAATTCTATGATATAGTAGTTTTACTATGACGACTGATAGGATTGAAGCGATCACACCGTCCCAGCTAAAGGCGGCACGAGCGCTGCTCGGCTGGTCACAAGCCGATCTGGCCCGGGCGTCCCAGCTCGGACCATCAACGGTTGCCGACTTTGAGCGCAATGAACGTACTCCGCAACCGAACAATTTATCAGCGATGCGAGCCGCACTGGAAGGAGCGGGGTTGCAATTCCTTGCGGGCGGCGCGGTTGTGGCACCCGATCGAAAGACTGCACGCCTCGGGACAGGAAAGGCTGAGCCGTTCCGTTGGGTGACCTCGACAGACTTGGGAAACTGGGGCGACCGCCGGGATGGACAAGACACCCTTCCCGAACTCATCAGTAAGCTAATTCTTGCCAGCCTCGGCGAAAAGGCACGCATTCGCTTTCCCGCAAATGAAAGCGTGCAGATTGGTGGGTGGGACGGCACGTGCGAGGCGCCGGAAGGAGACGAGAGAATTCCCGAGGGATGGTCCGGATGGGAACTGGGGACTCAGCGGACCAAGGTCACGGGGAAAGCAGACTCTGACTACGAACTACGCACCGAAGATGCGAGTCCGCTCGACAGACAGAATGCCAGTTTCGTTTTCGTAACGCCCCGGCGTTGGAAGGGTAAAGCTGCGTGGGAAAAGAAACGCAATGCGGAGAAGAAGTGGCGGACGGTCCGAGCATACGACGCGGACGACTTGGTGCATTGGATCGAACTATATCCGCAGGTGGGGTTGTGGTTGGCGAAGCTGATGGGCAAGCGACCCATCGGCATACGGGACTTGGAAGAGGTCTGGCGCGAATGGTCGCTCTCGACGCGTTGGCCGATGAGCGCAGAATTGTTGTTGGCCGGTAGAGACGAGGAGGCTGCCCGAGTTCTGCGATGGCAGCATGGGCAACCAAGCGCTCTTGCGTTGGAAGGGCAATCGACGCAGGAAGCGATCGCGTTTGTCTATGCCGCCTTGTCCCAACTTCCAGACGAGTATAGAGCGGCGTACGAACAGCGGTGTCTGGTCGTGTCCACGGCGGAGGCGGCACGACAGATAGGACTCTCGCAGGTGCCGTTGACGATTGTGCTCGAAGAGGGCGAGCCGGGGCTCGCCGTGGAATTGATTCGCAAGGGACACCATGTTCTTCTGCCTCATGGATCGGCGATAGGTTCTCCCGACGACGTGATTCGGCTTCCTCGGCCTTCGGGAAGCGAGTTTTCCGAAGCCTTGGGGCGGATGGGGATTGAAAAGGAAGACGCGGCGAAGTTGACGCGCGACAGTGCTCGGAATCTTTCGGTTCTTCGGCGGCTGATTCCGTCCGCGCCTGGAGGCAGAGTGCCGGTTTGGGCGGAAGGAGAGATGGGGCGAAGCATGATCCCTTTTCTTCTCGCCGGCGCCTGGACTGAATCAGTCGATGCCGATAAGCGCGTGCTAGCGGAGTTGTCGGGTGAAGCCTACGAGACTCTCTCCGCCCGGCTGGCCCGGTGGGCCGGTCTCCCGGACAATCCGTTCCGTCGCGCGGGAACGACGTGGAAGGTCGCGTCTCCGTTGGACGTTTGGTTGCAGCTGGCTCCGCAGATTAGTTCAGCGGATCTGGATCGTTTCGCCGAAGTGACGATTCGCGTTCTGAGCACGCCTGATCCGCGTTTCGGGATGAAATCAGAAGAGCGATGGATGGGGTCGGCCCGAGGTAAGCGCGCGGAGCATTCTACCCACCTTCGAGCTGGTTTGGTGGAAACCCTTGTGTTGCTGTCGGTCTATGGCCAATCGATTCGAAGCGTGACCAATGCACAAGCTCGGGCACAACATATCGTCGGCCGCGTCTTGGACGGCGCCGACGCGGAACGTTGGTGGTCGGTCTCGAAGGAACTGCGGAGCTTGGCGGAAGCTTCTCCGGACGCGCTCTTGGATGCGTTGGATACGAGTCTCGCCCGAAGTGATGCTCCGGTAGTGGCGATCTTCCACGAGGATGCGGGACCAGTGGGCGGCGCTCATCATTCCGAACTTTTGTGGGGGCTAGAGCAGTTGGCTTGGTCACCGCGCTACCTGGGGCGAGTCGTGTTGATTCTGGGTGCACTTGCACGACTCGACCCGGGCGGAAAGTATGTAAATCGGCCGAAGAATAGCCTGCTAAATATTTTCCGTCCGTGGATGCCGCAGACATCGGTGGCTCTCGACCAACGTTTACAGGTGCTTGACCGGTTGAGGAAGGCCGAACCGAATGTCGCGTGGGATCTGATGGTGAAATTATTGCCGGGCGGCTATGACACTGCGACGGCGGGCCCACAGATGCGCTGGCGGGAATTCGCGAGTGAGAAGTCCGAGCCGGTAACGTATGCGCTTCTTGGAAAGGGGGCCACAGAGATTTCCGCGCGATTGAATGAGGATGCGGGTAGCGAACACACGCGGTGGATCGCGCTAGTGAGGCTATATCCGAATCTTCCATCCGAAATGCGCGAGCGCGCGGTTACCCAGCTTGTGTCGAGTGTGGGCCATTTTGGAGGAGAGAAGCGCTTAGAGCTTTGGGACACGGTACGTTCGATGTTACACCACCATCGTATGTTCCCCGATGCCGAATGGGCGTTGCCAGAGGACCAACTCGCGGGTTTGAACCGCGCGTACGAGGCGCTGACACCGGATTCTTTTCTTGAACAATCCGCATGGCTGTTTACGTCGTCGGTGGCAAACCTGGTACGACCGACTCCGAACGATTTGGAACAGAAGCAGGACGAGCATATCTCCGCGAGCCAGCGGCGCGAAACCGTCGGAGCGCTACTACAAAAGGAGGACGTCGAGTCTGTGTTCGCTCTCGCGAAGCTCGCGAAGGAGCCGGCACTGGTCGGTTTTGCTTTAGTAGAAGCCGAGGGAAGCCTGGTCGTACGGGATCGAATTCTTATGTCGGCGTTGAGCCATGCGGAGAGCGGCTCGCATGAACGGATGGCTCTCGCGTTCGGAATTATCCGTGGCCTGTGTGTTCGTGACGGGGTGGATTGGGCCGTTGGTTTTCTGAAGCGCCCCGAGCTGAAAGAATGGCCGGAAGAACGGCTGGTCCGGACATTGCTGCTATTGCCAGCAACCATGGCCGTGTGGCGCGCGATTCCAGAGTTCGGTGTTGCGATGGATGAAAGGTATTGGTCTGAAATCGGAGGGTTGCCGATCGGCAATGATCCAGATGCGGTTCGGTACGCAATCGAGAAATTCCTGAGCGTCAAGCGGGCGGTTGAAGCGTTGTTTTTGGCGGGCCGCAATGCGAAACAGCTTTCGACGGAGCTGCTGCTACGAGTTCTCTCTCAGGCGGCCCAGGAACGTTGGCCTGAGAGTGCGCATTCGAATGATGTGACGATGTTCATTTATTGGATTGAGACGTTGTTGGGGCGTTTGGATCGAACCGAAGACGTACTGGAAACCGATATTGCGCGTCTTGAATGGCAGTATTTGGCCGTCCTCGAACATTCGCGGCGCCCGCCGGCGACGCTGCACAAGGTGATGGCCACGAGTCCGGAGTTCTTCGTGAAGATACTGTTCGCGGTGTATGGCCCGAGTGAGGCGCCGGAAGGAGAAGGGGCGAACAAGGAACGGTCCATAGCCACGCAGGCGTTTAATCTCTTGCGTTCGTGGCACACAGTACCGGGACAACAAAAGGACGGCACGGTTGACGGGACGTGTCTGGAGGAATGGACGAAGGAAGCGCGGCGAATGTGCGCAGAAAAAGATATCGCCGCCATAGGAGATGAGCATATCGGCAAAGTGTTGGCTTCTTCTCCTGAGGAACGGGATGGGGTCTGGCCCGCAACAGCGATACGCGAACTGATTGAGTCGACCCGAAGTCGAGAGCTGGAGTCGGGAATCATAGTGGGAATCCTTAACAATCGTGGCGTGACACGAAGGGGATTGTTGGATGGAGGCGCGCAGGAGCGAGCGATCGCCCAAAGGTATCGGACGTGGGCCAAAGCTCTTGCCTTGAATTGGCCGAGAACAGCGGCGTTGCTAGATCGAATTGCTCAGAACTTTGAAGAGAGCGCCCAATGGCACGATCAAAACGCCGAACGAACCGACTGGGCGCTCTGAGTTCCAGGAGAGCCGGGGCCAAGTGGGCATGTTTTTTCCGTGCGGATGAGAAGGTATAGGTGATCTTCGGTGGATGACAATTCTCAACAACGGATCGAATCGGACGGGCGCGAGGATACGATTGTCCAGCTCTACTGGGGGCTCCTCGAGACCTGGGGTACGCAGGTGGATTCTTATTGGACCCGGACGAACTACTTCGCAGCATTCGAGATTGCTGCCATGGCCGGAACTTGGGTGCTTCTCGGAGATAAAGATTTGAGGCTGGGGCATTGGACCGCTTTGCTCGCTGTACTGCTGACAGGCGCCTGGATTTTCAGCAATGTAAAATCCCATGCCTACGTTGATTATTGGTGGGACGTGTTGCGGGAGTTGGAGTCGAGCGAGAAATGGGAAGTGAAGCCTGCGTATATTTCGAAGTATGAAGAGCGGAGAAAACGACAGAGAAGGTTGCTCCGTCTACCGTACAGCATCTTCACGAATTGGCTCGTTCCTTGTTTTTTCTTGGCGGCGTGGCTTCTGCTTATCGGTTTCTATTGGAGCGGCACTTGTGCGAAGTAGAAGTCTTTTGCATGCCGATATAAACAGCATCATAGATGGCACCCTGGCGGCCCCGCAACATTCGGGTTCACGGCGGTACGTGTTTTAGCTGTTCGCGGTTTAGCCGATTTTGTTGCTTCGATAGCGTTACATAGCTGGGTATTATCAGTCGACGTTTCCTACGTGGCTTCGATAGAATCGGCCTCGCGGCTTAGCCGCGACGTAAGAGCAGCCTGCTCGAATATCGAGGCATTATGGTCGGGAATGCAGGAACCGTCGATCCTTGGGTGGGTGCGCGAGCTCCCAAGATTAAGCCGGAGCCGATTCAGAAGACGTGGCGTCACGACGAAGACCCGACGCGTCGTCGCGCCACCTTCGGTGTGCGCTACCCGCTCCTAGAAGTCTCCATCAAGACATCTGAAGATGTGCACACGAAGCTTCCGGCCCGCTTCGAAGTGACGAAACGGCGGTCTGTTGAAGGCGTTCGCCTCCACCTGCTGGCTTCGAATCTCATCCTTTCCGAGGTGGATTTCAACGAATGCAAGTTTCATAGGCCGGATCCAGAGCCTCACGGCCCCTCGAAAATCTCGGGCTCGACGTTCAAGAACTGTACGTTCAAGCGCTGCATTCTTGGGGGAACTCTCTTCCGCCATGTCACGTTTGAAGGCTCGACCTTCTCGCGATGTGATTTCGGAGAGTCGGAGTTCAGTGAGTGCCATTTCATCGACTGCACCTTCACGGAGTGCACTGCCGAGAACGCGAGCTTCGTCGATACGGAAGTCAATCCTACGGCCGTTCTCGCAGGAATGCCGCCCCCGGTCTACAACTACGCTGGGAGTCTTCCAGCCGGCGAAGCGACCGCACCTCAGGTCGCGGCGGCTTGGGTCGAGGTTCGCCGGAGGCTTGCTGCTCAGCTCTTGAGGTCGAACACCGGTATCCACCACACCGCCAACTGTGACCGAGGGCTGTTCGAGCTGAAGCGAGCAGATTTAAGAGTCCGCTTTGAGGCCCTTAAGGCGAACCCACCGAAAGAGAGCTGGGTGCGCCTACCACTTCGCGCCGTGCAGGTGCTTGGAAGCTGGTTGGTTCTCATTGCAACGAAAGGGGGTACGTCTCTTTCTCGACCCATCCTGGCCGCGATACTCGCGGTGCCGACGTATGCGCTATTGCTATCGCGTTCCCACGTCACGTTCATGAACCACGACTGTCATCTCGATTCCTTCCAGCCGTCGCTCGTGCTGCAACAACTGGCGCGCGCGGCGTCCCTGTTTCTTGCCATAGGCTACACGGCTTTCAGCGGCGGGACCCTTGCCACCGTCCTTCTGACTGCAGCGGCCTCGGTCGGCCTCCTATGGTATGCGCTTGTCGCCGAGGTCGTGGTCCACCGTGTTTATCGCTGACAAGCTCCGGGACGTCAAACAGGTAATAAAGCCGCCATTCACGGCTCTCCTTCTATATGGGAGTCACGCGAGAGGCGATGATGAGGAAACCTCTGATGTAGATGTGCTCCAAGTCACGCCGACACACAGTCCGCCTTACTCTATCGGGCGCGTGAACGTTACCTGCTATACGATCGAGCAGCTCTTGCGCATTGCCCGTCGAGGAGGCCTCTTCGCACGGCACGTCATCGAGGAGGCCGTGCCGATCTCCGACCCACGGGATGTACTTGGGACCATGAAGGCTGCATATGTTCCTCCCGTGAACTATCTTGTAGTTAAAAGGGAAGTCTCCGACTGTGCGCCATTGCTCGACGTGTTGGAGCCCGAATTCAACCAGAATGCCGGAGGCCTGAGTTCGCTCGCCAGTTATCTTATCCGGACGTACCTTTACGCATCGGCGTTCGATCAAGGTGCCAGGTCGTTCGCTATGGGGCATGTCCTTAACGAGCTTGGCCAGCACCGGGCTGGCACTGTACTCTCGAACGTCCGTTCGCGGCGCAGTTTCCCGGCGTTTGTCGCCGCACGCACCTTGTTTGAGGGGCTCACGGGAACTATCTGTCGGCGGACGGAATGCTCCTTAGAAGCCTTTATCGTGAATGCGAGTGGTCACAATGAGCTTGGCATGGTGCTGGGACTTCGGCTCTTGGCGCGAGGACGTCCTTTTACGTACGACGTACTGAACGGAGTGGAGTTCTAGCGATGGTCGAGAAGCTCGCGTTTGTCGGAGACATTCATGGAGACAACCTGCGACTATCGGCGCTTCTCGCGAAACTCGACCGCCGAAAACTCGTATTTCTTGGGGACTATGTAGATCGCGGACCGAATTCGCGCGAAGTAATCCAAATCCTGCTGGAGATGGCAAAGTGCGGAGAAAATCCCGTTTTCTTGTCGGGTAATCACGAGATCGGCCTGCTCGCCTATCTCTCGGGAAAACTTTCATTCCTCGAATATGCTTGGATGGGAGGTGTATACACAATTCGAAGCTATATCGGCAAGGCTATTTTCGACGTTCGTGCCGAGCTTGCAGCGGCAATGCCTAGGTCCCATTACGAATTCATGTCCGCTTGCAAGCCTTGCTTCGAAACTGACGAATTCGTGGCATGCCACGCCGGTATCAATCCGGTTCACTCGGAAAGCCGTGAGCTCGCAGACATTGTGCTTGGCCGTCATCCGTCGCTCTTCCACGATAACCCCCGGCTGGGCAAACTCGTTATTTGTGGGCACTACCTCCAATCTACACTGACACCATTCGTGAGCAGCAGTGTCGTCTGCCTGAACACGGGATGCGGAACGATTGAAGGCCCCGTTACAGCTCTTCTCTATCCGGAAATGACCATTCTGCAAGCGTGAACTGCTGGAAGAGCAGCTCCCACTTTTCAAGTTCGAAGGAAGCTCAGGAAATGGGGGATATTCGCGTAGAGGGCAACGACAAAAAGGCGCGAGACTAGCTCCAACTGCAATCGCCGAAGTTCGCGGTCTTTCTAGAACAGTCTTAGGTGCCCTACGATTGGGACAAATACAAAATCCTCCGGGAGGGCCAAATATTTGAAAATCAAGAGCAGCAAAAGTGCTGTCAGGCGCCTGTTCAGGTTGTACATTTCAATCGTACTTTCGAGAATCGCGGGCTTGTGCTCCCCGTAGTGCGTTAAGTAGTTTCTGATTTCGACGAGCAAGCGTACGAATCGCTGCGGGTTGTCCGCGCCCGACAGATTATCCAAATGATCGCGGCGAATTCCTTCGAGGAGATGGTCCAGGCGGCTCTTCAGCGACAGTTCGTTGGCGTACTGCAGCATCGCCTTCAGCTTGCCCGAAAGCTTTTCGTCGATGCCGGTCGGAATCGCCGCGATTAGTGCATTCTTGATCCCGGAATACTCTACTTCCGGCAGATAGTTTCCGCCGTGAACTCTCCGATGAAAACTTTCCAGTGCCTGAGCCAGCGATAAGAAGGTGCTCTGTACGTACTGTCCGGGGCTATAGACGGTGCTCAGAAGCAAGTCGCAAACGGGCCGTAGAACTTGTTCTTTCTGAAACCAATTCTTGAAGAGAGTCTCGGCGGTGTTGGTCCCGCGTAAATCTTGGAAAGGCAAGAGCATCTCAAATTCAAGCTTTTTCTGTGGCAGGCTGGCCCGGGGAGGGATGGCGTAGTTGGCAAATATATCTGGTCCCGTCGGATCAAATTGGATGGCGAGCCGGATATTCGTTGGCTGGACAGGGTCGTCGATCAAGAGCGCCAGCAGGTTTCCCAGAGACCGGACGGAATCGGTGACCGTTTCGAGCGTTGCCGGTTGGGTGAACTCCAAGGTGAACCGACTCTGATTCGCTAATTTGGTTTGAATCAGATCGTGTGAGACTTCGAGGTCCGTGGATAGAGTAAGGTTTTTTAACGATGGCAATTCCGAAACTTGCAGGTTCGGCTGCGAATCCTTGGTGACAGAAAAACGAACTGCCGCATCGGCGTCACCTGGAGATTGTTGGACCAATGGACAGGACGTCCATTCCTCCAGATTCGTGAATCGGACGACCGCTTCGCGTACAACGTATGCACGGTCGAGATGCGCTCCAACCAAGATTTCATTTGCCAACAGATCGATTTCGTTTCCATGAGAATTCCAGTAAAACGCCCTGAGAATTGTGATATTCGAGGAATCATTGGCGCGGCCCAGAATCATCGGAATTTTGACACTGCCCATACCGTATGCTGTATTGAGTTCGGGGCTGATCGCGCGGTCCAGACGCAACTTTATTCCATCGACGGAGTACGAAAGTGTGCCATAAGCAGCCCCATTTGGATCGGAGGGCAGCCACCAATGGCCGTTCAGAGTGAAGTCCTTGAAGATTTCGTCCGCCGCATACCTCATGTTTGCCTCGTTTAAGTGGCCATACCGCTGGTAAGTCGCGGATGCGTTTGTTTGTTTCACATTCAAGAATTCGCAAGCCCTCAGTTGTCCGTGTTACCGAGCTCGAAGCTTTCAGAAGGACGCTAGGACATGACTGCGGACGCGAGCAAGGAGTTCTCGCCGATATTGAGATCCGATCACCGACTTTAGAAAAGCAGTCTGCTCGCGCCAATCATGCGCTGGCTTCATCTGCAAAATGGCCCTTTCTACAATGGCCATGAGCGCTTGGAAGGTTTCCTTTGCCGTGGTCACAACGTGAGACTTGCCGTTTTCCTGGCACCAGTTTGTCGCGTGGTGCATGATCCAATCCATTCTGGCGGCAGGAAAGGGATGCGTTCGGGTGCGACACTTCCGGAAGTCTACCGAGGGCGGCGAGGTGACCAGCAGCATCGCCCCTATGGCCATCGAGAAAGACAAGAAAAACAGTGTGTCTTGCGAATCAGGATGAGCGTGTTCACATCTCAGCAAACTGATCGCCTGCTCTCGTCTTGGGCCATTCATCAGGTGGGAAAGCGCGAGGTAAACGGAGTAGCCATCGGCATCCATTTCAAAGGCTTGGGCCGCCAGATCTCCGTTATCGTCGCTGACAACAACCTCATCGAAAAGATTTGAGCCGAGCACGTGGTCCGAAAGATGTCCGTGCACGTGATGCGTGTACTCGTGGGCCACGAGAAAGATGAGCTGGTTTTGGAACATGACTGTGAGAATCGCTTCCTCACGTTCCGGGATTGGCGCTATCTCCAGTAAGGCACCGACCCCAGCCGACTTGCTCAGTTCGACGCACGCGTCCCACAACAAATAAACAAGCGGCATTGTGAGGCCGATGAAGGAATAGTCTGCATCCCGAAAAGCAAGGGCATTTGGCTCATGTGCATCGATGTAGTCGAAATAAAAGGGTGGGTGGTCCACGTGCCCCGGCATCTGCCTATTTTCGTCCCTGAGAGCATCGTTTAACGCGGATTGCACCTCCTCCAAGAAGGCCGCCAGTTCGGGCCGTAAGGTGCCGAGGTTCTTCTTCCCTAGATAGCCGCAAACTCTGCGCTGACGAAAATATCGATCGAACCGCACCGCAGGAGGCACCCCCGCTCCCACCTGCTCAGTGAGAAAGACGTGAGAAAGTTCTCGCTCCCTCTGTTCTCGCTCCATGTTCGTATCCGCAAAGACGGCTAACTCGGAGTATTGCACATTTTCTCAGCAATCTGTAGCTATAGCATTTGCTATAGCACTTGCAAGCACACCTAGTTCGCTGTACTATCCAGAGATGGTGTTAGATCACAAATCGCTCGCCGCCGTTCGCACGCGCTTAGGCCTTTCCCAAGAACAAATGGCCCATCTGCTCGGTGTATCATTCGCCAGTGTGAACCGATGGGAGGCTGGCCATTCTGGCCCTACTGGGCCCACGATGGATCTCTACAATGCCCTGAACGCAGCCATTCGCGCCGGGCATAGGCCGGAAGCGATCCGAAAGGCTGCTAATGCGGAACGTGGCGTGTTTTTGCTGACGCTGTTTCAGATGGGGTATGCAAACAAGGGGAGGTCACCTCGATGATGGAAAAACCAACCTTTGAACGGATTCGGCTCCTCAATTCGGGGGGGCGCGGAGATGTCTATCTTGGGTATATCCGCTCACTAAATCTCTTCGTTGCGGTGAAATATTTGCGGGAATGGCAAATTCCACAACAGCGGCAAGCGTTCTTTCGCGAGATCGACACGCTGCGCAAGCAGATTCCAGGAATGATCAGACTTCTCGGCTTCGATAAGCAAGCGAACCCGCCCTACTACGTCATGGAGTACCTCCCAGGAGGGACTCTCAGTCAACATGCCGGGCGGCTCTATGTACACCAGTTGCCTTCCATTGCAATCGCGCTCGCGAAGATACTGGCGGACTTCCATGAGAAATGTGGTCCGCATGGCGACTATAAACCTGACAACATTCTAGTTGCGAAAAATGGCCAGCTTAGGCTCGGGGACCCTGCCGGGAACGGCTTCGGATTTAGCGTTCTCTTCGCTCCGGCGCGTGGTGGGACGCCGGGGTACTGGGCTCCTGAAATCCGAGCCAACGCAAGGGTTTCGATTCAATCGGACATATTTTCATTCGCCGCGACTCTTTTCCATCTTGTGACTGGCCAGAGACCTGTGGACCACCAGGACTTTGATCCATGGCGCTATGGATACCACTGCCATGACGCTCTTAGAGAGGCCATCCTCTTGGGCACGCAAAGCAATCCCAAATCTCGGCCCACACTGCAGCAGATCATTCGGCTCCTCGGGGGGGAGTCTTGGGAGACTATTCAGTCTAGCCAAAAACACCAAGAGGAGCTGCGGAGGAACGCTGTCGGCGTTGCTGTCGCGGCTGGTTTTCTCCTTGCCTTACTTGCGGCAAAGTAGCTCTATTTCGGAAAGATACAAAGGTGTTTCTCCGAACTCGCCCCTTTTCTTGTCGGGGGTTCGCGAGAATCCTGCCGTCTAATGGCGCAAGTTGTATGGTCGGTAGCTGCACTGAGACGTCGTGACGTTCCGGGGATTTAGCTTAACAAAATACTTGAAGACGAATGGATACAGACGAGCCAGATAGAGTTAGCAAACCGCCTAAAGCATGACTTGTGCTGGGGGAATGTCTAGATTCCAACCAGGGATTCGGAACGCGCGACTGGAACTACTGGTGTCGACTGACTTCGAAAATCCGAGACTGCTTAGTGCCCCACTAAGCTCTCTTCTCTGACAGGAAGCCAGGAAGCGGCCGGAACAGATCGTCCAGCACCGCATCGCGTACCGCGATTCTGAACGGATAGATCGTCGGTGCCATGGCCGCCCTCCGTCCCGTTTTCTTTGTCCCTCCTGAAAGAGATGTGTGGCGCTGGCCTCGGTAACATCCACTCTCTCGCTCAAACCGATTCCTGACCGCGAGCAACTCTTTCCATCTCTCTTGCCCTTCCTGCGGACACCCTGCGCTCAGACCGCGCGCTTCTCCCGTCAAGGATCTCCGCTGCGCTCCGATGAACGCCAAACCCGCGTCCTTGACGGCGCACGAGGCTGAGCGCCAACCAGCCGCTAGGAAGCGCAAATGTTCTTCTTGGCAGCGAATTGCGCTGCCATGGAACGCAAACACGAAAACCTTCGGAGGAGGAACCAAAGAAATGAATTCTCACGAGATCACTGAACTCACGACCAAGGCCATCGACGAACTGACCGGAGCGCTCGAAGCCGGACACAGTGAAGCGCTAACGCAGTATCTGGCCGCCATCGCGCGCTTTCACAAATACTTACTGCACAATGTAATGCTTATCGTCCTACAGAAACCCGCCGCGACACATGTCGCCGGATTCCGCACCTGGAACAAACTCGGACGGCACGTGCGCAAGGGTGAAGAAGGGATCACCATTTTTTGCGCCCATGCTGCGACGGCAAAAGGCACCGGAAAAGGGAACGGAGGAGAGTTCGGAAGAAGTGCTTCTTGGTTACTGCACGTGCGCCGTCTTTGACGTGAGCCAGACCGAAGGCAAGCTGTTGCCGTCGATTGGACACGTCCAAGGCGATGCCCGTCACTACGGGGAGAAGCTCGCCGCCTATGCACTTTCGCTCGGCATCCGACTCGAATATTCAGAGGTGATTGCTCCCGCGCGTGGCATCTCGGAAGGCGGGAAGATTACTCTGCTTCCGGACCTGTCCTCCGCGGAGCACGCCGCCGTGCTCGCGCACGAGTTGGCCCACGAATTTCTTTACCACCAGCCTCGCCGCGCGGCCACCACAAAGACGGTGCGCGAGACCGAAGCCGAGGCGGTCGCCTATGTCGTCTGTCAGGCCATTGGACTCGAAACGGGAACGGCCGCCGCCGATTACATCCAGCTACATCGCGGCGATGCGAAACTGTTGCTTGAGAGTCTCAAGTACATTCGGCTGGCGGCGGGCAGGATTCTCGACGGAATTCTCGAAAACGAAAGCCTGCCCGAAGTGCAGGCAGCTTAGAATCGGCGTAGAGGGCGGAACTCTTATTTCTTCGGCGGGTTCCGCCGCCGAATGGCCTCTTCCAGCAAGGCCTGACTCTCTTCCTCTATGCGCCTGGCGATTCCGGTCACGCGGCCCACCACTTCGACTTCACTCGGGTAGCGAAACGATCGAGTCATCTCTCCCGAGTCCGGGTGCGGTATGACCGTGAGCACGCCGTCCTTGATCTCGCACCAGCCACACGCGTAACCGGTGCGGATGTCCAGAAAATAGATCGGCCGCGCGAACGGGGACTGAGGTCCTTCCCTCTTAGCAGGACTCTTCCGGACGCGTGTCTGCTTAGCATCGATCTGAACAAACGTACCGGGCGGAAGCAAAGGCGACATGGTTCGGTCTTGCGTGCCGATGTAGCCGTATAGCGACCGGCGAAGATCGAGACGACGGAGCAACGGAACCGGAACATCGCCCCAAATGTCCACGAGCTTCGAAAGCAGGTTGGTATTCTCGAGCTGGAGCGTTATGTCGGAGTCGTCGGCAGTGCCTGCGTTGTCTGAAGTCGACTCATCCGGCGAGGTCAGAATATGGGTTTTCGGCGGGCTGAACAATGGCTGTTCTTGGGTGATATCCCCAGGGTTGATGCCATAGAGGGCGTGAATCTCCGCGATGGTCATCTGATAGATGACACTCAGGCTCACGATCTTGAAGATCCCCGGAACGAACCGGCCCTTTTCTACATCCGTAATCCAGGCTCGGGAAAGGGAGAAATCGCGGTTCTGCCGCTCCGCGACCACCATTTGACTGCGCCGCGCCACTTCCCGGACGCTGAGGCCTAGGCGCTCTCGCATCCTCTGCAGTTTCGCGCCCGCTCGTCTGAGGACATCACGCTCGGTCATTGCCGTTAATGGTACTGCGGAGCGCCGTACCTGTCGATATATCTAACATAAATATTATTTACTCTACTTAGCCGGAGCCATCGCCGCATAGGTCCCGTCCGTAACTGCGGACGGTTTCAGAATTTCCACCAGGCACTCCCGAGTTTCCCTCATCGTAACGCACGTCGGCAGGGGTGTGTTCACGGCTGTCCAGGGGATCCTTCTTGGCTCCCAAGCAACCCTCAACTTCTTCGAAATCGCCGAGACATGGCGGAGCTCCACCTATGGCGGACAGCTTTGCGAGGAATCGCGCTTCGAATACCAGCTTGGCTCTCACCGACCGCATCCGCGGCATTCTTTTGACCAAGAATCTCACTCTGTACAAGGTTTCCGCACTTACGCGGGAGCACTATCCAGGCGCGCCGGGCTATCACATCCCTCGCAATTTCTATTTTCAACTGCGCTCGGCAGCGCTGAGTCCCACCCTGCTTCAGTTGTTCGCCCTAAGCCGAGTGTCGGGCTACCGCTTGGTCGACTGGCTCGATGTGTTTGGGTTTCGCCCGGACACCATTCCCTGTTTGCAGGCGGTACTTCATCACCCGCGCACAACACTGCTCGATAGCACTATCTACGATGTCGAAGCGCCGATCCCGTGGTTCCGGGATCGCTCCACCCGAGGCCGACCTCCTGCCGTCGCTCCTCTGAGTCAACTGCTTGAGTCCTCAGGTGAACTGCGTCTCTCCGCTCTAGAGTCGCCGGCCACTGGACCGTATCTCTATGCCAAGATCGGTCGCCAAGATGCCTTTGCCTTTCCGCATCTCATCCCCGGAAGCATCGTGCGCGCGAACCCTCGACTCGTCGAGCGGGTTTCGCCGAAACCGGGTGGCGAAATCTCAAAACACATTTTCCTCGTCGAGCACAGCCGCGGTGTTAGCTGCTGCCGTCTCTACTTCGGGACCGGAAATCGTGTCACGCTCACTGCCACTCTACTCCCCTTTGCGAACGTCGAGTTGCAGGTCGGATCCGAAGCAAGAATCCTCGGGGTTGTGGACACGGAACTCCGGCCATTGGCCAACCAGAAACGGATGGCGCATTCACTTTGCGGTCCGCCGGAGGTCGCTCCCGATCTCGCCAGACTCTGGACAGCAGGTCCTCTTAAGCAGGGCATCGGTCTGCAGCGCCCAGATCTTTTGTTGAAGAGTGCCCGGCTGACCGCGGGCTTGTCGCTGCGTCACGCTTCAGAGATGAGCCGTGCCGTCGCAATCGCTCTCCGCGACAAACGATATTTTGCTTCTCCCGGATGGCTCTCGGACTATGAAGCGAGCGGAGTTCCACCCCGGCACATCCACAAGCTACTTACCATCTGCATCCTCTATTCCATCCGGTTCGCGGAGATCCTGAGATCGTTTGGATTGGCACTACGCGAGACCGCCACGGCCTCAATTCCGGACGAGTGGATGGCTCGACGCGATGTGCACGTTCCCAGAGGCCAGGAAGCAACGGGCCCCGGGCGAGTGCTCGCTAGCGGTTTCCTTGCAACCCTACTTCGGCGATTCGGCGACTTACCCTTTTTCCTGCGACACACTCTTCCTTCCGTGTCCGGCTTAGAGAAAATTTCGTTGCGAGATGTCTTCTGGGTGGGTGGTCAACACAAGGCCCTGCACCCGTCCCTGGATGGGGCATTGTTCGTCATTGTGAATCGCCGAAAGCGAACGCCGCGCATTTTTCGCCGCAAGTCTCCCTGGGAACAGCCCGTCTATCTCCTCATGCGAAGAGACGCATCGTATGTCTTGGCGAGTTGCAGCCTGGAGGACGGCACGATCATCGTGCATCCGTATACGGAAGACTTCGTCCGCCCCGAACGCCTTCGAGACTGCGTGGATGCCCAGGTCGTAGGGCAAATCGTAGTCGTCATTCGCTCGCTTCCATCACCACCTTGACGCAGACATCGCACAGGAATCGGTCGGATTCCTTTTCTTGAGACAAATAGAGTCGGAACGCGAACGGTCGATGCGGCGCATACGGTTGCGAGAGCAACACTATTACGTTGAAAGGACAGGGGATTACATCACGTAGTACCAGTTCAAGAATATTTTGTCGAGTTAGTAGCTTCCCTTGCTTATTTCTGACACGCTCGCACCGGTCACAGTCATTTTTGGGCTTCGAAAACTGGGGTTTTTTCAGTGCTGAAGCTATCGGAACAAGTCCGTTCAACCCATAACCAAGACGGCGGAGTCGTCCTCGACATCCGACACGGTCGCATGTATGGGCTCAACTTTGTGGGCTCCCGAATACTGGAACTCCTCAAACAGGACTGCCAAGAACCGGAGATCGCGGAGGAGATCAGTCGACAGTTCGGCATATGCCTGGACACCGCGACCGAGGACGTCCGGGAATTTCTCGGGGCGCTCGAAAAGCATCACTTGATCGAGCGACCGGGAGTCATCTCTTGACCGGTGCTGCATGCTATGTGACAACCAACAATCCGCAAGAAGTCACAGCCGAGTTATTCTTCTTAGTGCGAACGGAACGCAAGTGTTCCTGGTCCAGAAGGGAATGCTCCTTGCCTTCCCTGATGTGGAGCTTCCGCCGTTCCAGAGGATCGCTCCTCACCTTGCGACTGCCCTCAAACACGATTGGGGGCAGGAAATCATCTACCTCTTCTACAGCAGTGTCCGTCCCGGCATAGCGCGTGAGCCGCGCCACTATGTCGCTCAAGCCCTCCACTGCCACCACGCACGCGCCGGATCGAACTGGGTCCGCGTAGCGTCGCTTGATGCCAGCGCCTTCGAAGACGGAGAAGAGTACAACACACTCATCGCCTGCCTCGCCCGATTGGGCCGCGAGACCGCGCTTGGTTCTGGTCCATTTGAACGACTTGGTTGGTTCCCGGAGGTCACGGCATGGATCGACCAATCCATTGGGCCCTTCGGAGTTCATCTCACGGGAGCATTCCATCAACTCAATGCTAGCGCAACGTTCAGTTTGATTCGTTTCGAAACCGATGGTCCTGCTGTTTGGTTCAAAGCAGTTGGGGAGCCGAACCTGCACGAGTTGCACGTTTCTAGACATCTCGCCCGGTTCTACCCTGACTTCGTACCGAAGGTTCTTGCCGTGCGCGAGGAATGGAATGCTTGGCTTACGGTCGAAGTCCAAGGAACACACCTGGACGAGAACTCCGACCTCTCCGAATGGACGGCGGTTGCGAAGACCTTAGCCAATTTGCAGATCCTCTCTATGGGCGACACACTCCACCTCATCGAAGTCGGTTGCAAGGATGTTCGCGTCAACGCTCTGGTCGATTGTGTGGATCCGCTGCTGGACAAGATGGCCCATCTTATGGGCCAACAAACCAAACAGCTGCCCGTACCCCTTTCTTGCAAGGAACTCTCGGTACTCCGCACGCAGCTAAGGGTGCTACTTTCTGCGTACTCAAATCTCGATATTCCTAATACTCTAGGCCATCTGGATTTCAACCCGGGAAACATCATCACGTCACGAGACCATTGCCTATTTCTGGATTGGGCGGACGGCTGTGTAGGGCCTCCTTTCCCCACCTTCGAATATCTCCTCGAACGACTACGCCGCTTTCGTCCCTCCGACGAATCCCTGAAACGCAGACTGCTTTCCGAATACTCGGAAATCTGGGGATCCTTTCTTGGGCCTCGCGAGTTAACCGAAGCGCTCGCTCTGACTCCGCTACTTGCGGTCTTCACCTTCGCCGTTGCCCAAAATATTTGGCACGATCCTGACCTGCTCAGAGAACCGAACACCGTAAAACTTCTCCGCAGCTTAGGGCGGCATATGAAGCTTAAAGCGGATCACATGTCGGCCCGGAGGCTCAACTCCGCAACGTCACCGCTTGAGGTCGTCTGATGCTTGTCCTCACCTTACGAGCCTATTCTCTTCTGATCGCGATCGATTTCTATCTTGTATGCGGCGATTTTGAACGACTCTATCGCAGGGTCCGGAACACTCCGGTCGGCTCTAAGAACTCTGCCCCTGAAGTCATCGAAACAGTTTGCTCTGCAATCAACATGGCCTGTATCTGGTACCCGAAGGAAGTCCTCTGCCTGCAGCGCTCCGCAGCTACCGTCTGCCTTCTCCGGAGATACAGCATCCCCGCACAAATGATTATCGGCGCGCGGCGGATGCCATTCAAGGCACACGCCTGGGTTGAAGTCACGGGCAATGTGGTGAACGACAAGCCGTACACACCGCAAATGTACACGTTGCTTGACCGCTGCTAGGCATTCGGGAGGTAGGGACCATGAGCGAGCAGTTTGGAGTTTGGAACTTCGATGGCAAGCCCCTCGACGCGGCGCACCTGGAAACATTCCATTCCGCCCTGGCTAAATATGCTCCCGATGGTGGCACCTCGTATTTTCGGCATCATATGTCGATCCACTACCGCGCCTTCCACACCACGAAGGAGTCCCGCCACGAAAAACAGCCTCATATTCTTCCATCAGGTGGCGTTATCACCAGCAGCGGCCGGCTGGACAACCGATCGGAATTAATCGGCGAACTGTCCCATGTCCTGACCGGTAGTTCCACCGATGTCGAAATCGTAGCGGCGGCCTTTGAAAGATGGGGCACGAACTGTTTGGGCAAACTGCTTGGAGATTGGGCCCTCTCGATCTGGAACCCCTCCGAGCAGTCACTTCTGCTGGCGAAGGACCCCGTCGGCGTACGGCACCTCTATTATTTCTGCGACAACAACCAACTTATCTGGAGCACTATCCTGGAGCCCCTCGTCAGACTCCACGGAAAACCCTTTGCGCTCAACCAAGAGTACGTCGCGGGCTGGTTGTCCTTCTTCCCTGCCCCACACGTAACCCCTTACGTCGGCATTCATTCCGTTCCGGCGTCCTCGTACGTGCTCTTCGGTCCCCGCAAGTGCAGAGTCATCAAGTATTGGGATTTCGATCCGACCAAGAAAATTCGATATCGTACCGACGCGGACTATGAAGAACACTTTCGCGCCGCGTTTGCGAAAGCGGTCCTGCGATGCCTTCGTTCCGATGGACCCGTCCTGGCCGAACTGAGCGGGGGCATGGATTCCTCCTCCATCGTTTGCATGGCTGACCTCCTTATCGCTCAAAGTGCGGCAGCAACTACACGTCTCGATACCATTTCCTGGTACAAACGGTCTGCCACTGTTCAGGACGACTACCCCTATTTCAGCAAAGTCGAAGAGAAACGTGGACGGACCGGCTTCCACATCGACTTCGCTTGTTTAGATCCTGCCGCTCGGCAAAGCCCTCTTACATCCGAATTTGACAACGAACAGTTTGCGGCCACGCTGTCCTCCAGCGTGCGCCTCAATGAGTTGTTCAAACGGTACGCGGCCCACATGAGAAAAGAAGGATATCGTGTTGTGCTGTCCGGCCAGGCCGGTGAGCAGGCCACCGGAGGAGGCCTACTAACACCCAACGCCGAGCTTCAAGAACTTCTGAGAACGCTGCACATTCCTACGCTCGTTCGCCAACTCGTCGCCTGGGGCACAGCCCTCCGACAATCCAAGCGGTGCATGTTGTGGGATGCGACACAACAGTTTTTCCGTCCATTCTCTGCGAGAGACGGGTCCGGGCCCATTCGCCCCGCTCCATGGTTGACTGCGCAGTTCGTTGAACGAAATTTCGCTGCCCTATCTGGCTATCCGACGACGATTGGACTATTTGGCCCTTCGCCAATCTTTCAGGAACATATGAACAACCTGAACGGCATCGTTCGCAGAGAACTGTCTTTCTCCGCCCCTCGATCGGAACCACTTCGCGACTTACGTTATCCCTATGTCGATCGCGATTTTCTCGAATTCATGTATGCGCTCCCTCGCACGCAGCTCGTCCGTGTGAGTCAGCGGCGCTCCTTGATGAAGCGTGCACTCGCCGGCATCGTGCCGAACGAAATCTTGAACCGTGTGAAACGACCGTTTGTTCCGGCGCGCTCGGCGAAAGATTCCTCCGCCCTAAACGTAGCGAGCCTCGAGATTGGTCAGCCATTGGTCTCTAGTTCGTTCGGAATTGTTGACGCGGATCGATTTGCGGAAACGATAGAGACAGCCCGGAGCAAAGGTTGCGTCCATCACGTGAGGCTGCGCCGCACACTCATCCTCGAGGCCTGGCTGAGGAACTTAACGCTTCACGGCGTTCTAGTTGGCACAAATTGCAATGACTACACGTCCCGAAGCCTTGCCGCCAATGTGCAAATCTCAGATCCCATTCGGCTGCGTACGGATACTTGCACCTGGGAGAAGGGCGCTCGAAGGGAACCCAAAGGAATCAGCCAATGAGCGTCCAGTTCGGAACATGGACAGTTGACGGAGGGCCGCTTGACCTGCGTCATCTCGAAAAAGTGAAGGCCATCCTGGCCCCTTACACACAAGGCGAGGACCGGGCCTACATCAGAAATGATGTTGGCATTCTCTACTTGCCATTTCCTACTACCACCGAATCCCGCCACGAAACACAGCCTCATATCGCCCGATCCGGTGACGTTTTTACTTGGGACGGACGCCTTGACAATGGTCCCGAGCTGCTCTCCGACCTGCCGGACGCTCTGCCGAAGAATCGCACCGACGTCGACATCGTAGCGGCAGCTTACGCCAGATGGAACACTGACTGTTTCTCTAGACTCATCGGTGATTGGGCTCTGGCCATCTGGCAGTCCGCGGACAGGTCACTCATCCTGGCCAAAGATTTCATCGGGACGCGCCATCTCTACTATACAGTTCAGCATGGGCAGATCACCTGGAGCACCATCCTCGCCCCCCTCGTCCTGCCGGCGAAGAAAACCGTCTGGCTCAGCAGAGAATATCTGGCCGGTTGTCTCTCTTTCTTGCCCGCAGCACACTTGACGCCTTATGAAGGGATTCATTCCGTTCCACCCGCCTCGTTTGTTTCCTTGCGAGCGGGGAACTGCGCAGTTCAACGCTACTGGAATTTTGACGCAAACCATAGTATTCGCTATCGCACAGACACGGAGTATGAAGAGCACTTCCGAACCGTCTTTCGAGAGTCGGTGCGACGGCGACTTCGCTCCGATAGCCCCGTCCTTGGCGAGTTGAGCGGGGGAATGGATTCTTCTGCCATCGTGTGCATCGCCGATGCGCTGATCGCCGAAAACATCGCGGCAACACCGAGACTCGACACCATCTCCTACTACTCCGAGGCCGAACCCGACTGGAACGAGCGGCCGTATTTCACCAGAGTCGAACAGCAACGAGGTCGCACCGGCTGCCATATTGACTTAGGGCCTCAGGGGTTTTTCCGATTCGAATTCAATAGTGAAGCCTTCGCAGCGACACCGGGTGCCAGTTGCGCGTCTGACCCTGGCCGACGCATCGCCGAATGCACCAGATCCGGCGGAAATCGGGTGATCCTCTCCGGCCTCGGAGGCGATGAGGTCATGGGTGGCGTGCCGACGCCTCTGCCAGAACTGGCGGACCTTCTCGCCAGAGCTCAATTTCCTGCCCTTGCGCAGCGGCTGAAGCTCTGGGCTCTCGACCAGGGCAGGCCTTGGCATCGCCTGCTATGGGAAACCTCTCGCGGCTTCCTGCCTAGACTCTGCGTTCCCGTCGGGGAATACCGTAGGCCTGCGCCTTGGCTCTGCTCGGCGTTCGTTAGACGCCAGCAAGCCGCCCTGATGGGTTATCCACGAAGGCTGAGATTTTTCGGGCACAGGCCCAGTTTTCAAGAGAACGTCAGCACCCTAGAGGCGCTGCGCAGGCGCTTGGCATGGTCCAGCCTATCAGCGCCGCACCGCTGTGAAAAACGCTATCCATATCTGGATCGTAATCTTTTGGAATTCCTATGCGCTATACCCCGCGAACAATTGCTGCGACCTGGCCAGCGTCGCTCGTTAATGCGGCGCGCGTTGCGCGGAATCGTGCCGGCCGAGGTCCTTGCCAGAAAACGGAAGGCCTTTGTCGATCGTGCCCCCAGGATGGCTGTCGCAAACGAATGGAACCGCTTGGTCCAAGCGGATCAGCCGATGGTCTGCGCTTTGCTCGATGTTGTGGATCAACCCCTTCTGCTTGATGCCATGAGGCGGGCCCGGGAAGGTCGTGAAGTGCCGATGATTCCACTTGTCCGTACCCTTGCTCTGGAATGCTGGCTCCAGCACCTGACCGATCGCCAGTTGCTGCCTGGAGTGACTGCGAAGCAGCAAGAAACGACAGCTCTTCTCAGCTGAGAAACTCATATACAGGGAGGGGGTGATAACCATGAAATACGAGAAGCCGGAAGTTGTCGTATTGGCTCCCGCTATCGAGGCGGTCCAATACCGCGGCAAGGGCGACAGCGCCTTTGACGGCGAGCCAAGCGACGGTGCGTATCGATCCGATGAATAAGTGACGTTAGTACCTGGCGTCGGAGCGATCCGACGCCAGGCATCGTTTGCAGCAACTACCGGATAGGCATTTAACGGTGGTTCTCGATTCCGATCTCTTCGCGTAGTTTGTTCCACCGTTCGTATTGGTCGACCTTAGTAGGATCCGAATCCTGGTGACCGTTTAACCAGAAATCGAACCAGTCCACGTTTCCGTCCTGTGAAATCATTCGGTTTGATGGTTTCTTGAGGAGGTGGACTCCGTCTAGAAAGACCACCATGTCAACGGGCTTCCCCAATCGCCTCATCATCGAAAACCACTCCCACTCCATCAAGACGTCCAGCGGGTAGGTAGCCACAAGCCGTATGGGTGTAGAGCCTGGGAGGTGGTCGATATTGAATCCAGGCGACTCGCGGAGCCAAGACTGCAATCCTTCCCCGGTTGGGGGTCCTCCCATAATTTGGTCCATCTCATTGTTTGGGTAAGACCGATTCGCCATAACGACGTATCCGAAATAGCCGACGTCAAATCCGTCCGAAATCGCAGCGGCTGCATACCGATGCTGCGAATGCGTTAGCGTGTACTTCACGTGCCAGCAGGTGCGGCTAAAACCCATGATCCCAACGCGAGTTGGATCGATCAATCCTTGTTTGTCCAGGTAGTCGATGGCGCCGTCATACGCGGACATTTTCCAAGCTACTTCCTTTGAAGTCGCGAGCATGTTTCTCTGCTCCGTTGCATCAGGCTTCTCCGCTTGGAGCACCATGATGCCCTTTCCCGCAAGGGGTTGCGCGGCGAAAACGCTTGTGTAGGGTCCATCGATCTGAAATCGGTCGGGACGAAACCCGTGCGTCTGAATCACCAAGGGATAACGCTTCCCTGGGACAAAGCCCGCCGGATAGTACAGTCCTCCTTCCACCTCGTGACCGTCGGTTGCCTTCCATCGAATCTGTTCTTCTTTCGCAAACGTCAGGTTTCTGAATTGCGGGTTGAGGTCCAGAAGAACTTTCCGCTGATGGTTATCAGGATCAATGGCCACGATTTCCGGCGGACTGTTCAATCCCTCCTCGAGACGAATTTCGGGCTTCTTCCGCAAGCCAGGTTCTCCTGCAACCTTCTCCCAGGAGTCTCTACACTTGCGAAAAACCACAGTCGCCGCTTCCGCTTGGCCCTCGTTGTGCCGACCGACTTCAAAAATCAACCTGCCGGTATCTGCTTCCCACCTCAGCAGTTTAAGGTTGCTCGAAGACACCTTGGTGATGGCGCCCGACGGCACTTTGATCTCCACGGAGAACGGGCCAGTGCGTCGCTCCTCGCGTTCTTCGGAAGCAGCTCCCTGCAAAGGAAGATAAGTATTGGTAATTACTAGAGACTGGCTGTCCGCCGACCACGCCGCTTCGGAGTTGTCTCCTCCCGCAAGACGAACGGGAGCGTCGAGAAGAATCTTGCGCTCGCCAGTCCGCGTATCGAATAACAAATACTGCTTGAGCATCGAATATTCACCGGAGTTCACCTTCCACGCAGCCCATTTCTCCATGAGAGGGTCGCGGTACTCCCGCCAGTCCGATGGGATCCGCTCCACATTGCTAAGCAACACAATATATTGGCCGTTTGGCGATAGTACGGGACGGGCATCGGCGGGCGGGAAGGGCAACAGAACGCGGTTCGACAGCGTCTTCACATTGCCCATTGCGCCCGCCGCCTGAATGCATAGGCGAACGTGATCCGCCCAATATTCGTCCGGATGACCCAAGAGCACCTCGGTGAGCATCTGACTGGTAATCGGCAAACCAAAACGACGAACTTTCTGTTCCGCATTCTCCCGAAGCTCCTCCGCGATGAACGCGATCGACTTTGTCCCTGGGGCGTCATAACCGATGACGTTGGTCGAAGAGCTCGTTAACCTCTCCAAACCGTGCGTGCGGATATTCAGACGATAAAGCTGTTGAAGCTCTCCGGGATGTTCTCCCAGAAAGAGTATCGTCTCGTTGTCCTCACACCAGGTCACGAACCGGATTGCCGGCCGGTTAGAAGTCGAAGAAAGCACCAATAGGATGTCCGGCTTTGGAGAACTCAGGATTTCGTTCGTCCTCCAAAGCAGAAGGGAATATTCAACCGTATTGCTGCCCAGATTTCCCTTACTCAGAAGGACAACGAATTTCGTCCCATCCGGCGAAAACTGGGCGACGCGTCCTGCGGAGCTCCGCCCGCCTAGATAATAGGGGTCGGCGAGACTCGTCATTTCGATCGCATCGGGTATCGTGACCGGGCGCCGGCCTCCAAACGCCAACCGTGGCCGGCCCCTAAAGTCAATCGCACCGACGGGGTCCGCGGAGGTTTCCTGTCGCGCTTCTTGGCCATCCGATATTGCGCCCCCGAGCTCAACCGCTGTATTCCTTGCGAGCAGCACCAACAGAATCGCCAAGATTTTGAATTTCCCGACGCACTTCCGCGGACACACCCGTTCTCTTTCGCCATTGCGGCGACTCATATCATCCCCTTTCCGACGATCCAAATGTGATTGCTTGCAGGCGCTCGCGAGTCAGGGCGCCCGGAGGATTATTAAAACTTCAGTTTCAGGGCCACCTGCACACTCCTCGGTCCACCAATCTGATACAGAGGGCTAAACGCTCCAGAGCCCAAGGTCCCGTTGCTCAAACTCTGCGCCAGTACCTGCGTCGATAAACCGAACCCGCCAGAGCCGAAGTTCCCGTTCGGCGTTCCAAAATTCGGATGGTTCAACACATTGAATAGTTCGGCTCGGAACTGCAGCAATAAAGATTCGTGAATAGGAAAATCACGGTGAACTGCAAAGTCCCACTGCGTGGCGCCAAAACCTCTCAGCGCATTTCGCCCCAGGTTTCCTTGCCGCCTAGGCAAACCAGTCTGATCCACGGGCGGATCTGCAAACGCTGCCGGATTGAACGCCCTCCCTCCCGGATATTGGGATCCAAACAGATACAGCCCCTGTCCGGGGACCAAGTCCGGTCGAACTGCTCCGCTGAAGCCATTTGGAAACGCCGAAAACTGCGCATCGATTACGCTTACTGGCGTCGCTGAACGCGCCAAGATGGTGCTTTCCGTAGACCAACCCTGCAAAATAGTTCTTGTAAAGCGATCCACCGGCGGGACGGGCAGATCGTAGGTCAGAGCCGCAGAAAATGCGTGCCGAATGTCGAAATCAGATGGGCCCCGGTTCGAACCCGCTATCGCGGTGGGTACAAACGCGTTCGATGCTACCGCATCCGATCCCGCAGAACCCGTGTCGATCGAATGAGAAAAGGTGTAGGACGCCACAGCCTGCAAGCCATGGGTGAGTCGACGTTGAAACTGCACCTGCGCTGCGTTGTAGTGCGAATCCCCCAGCCCCGTCAAGAGCTGTGCCGCAAAGAGATTCGGGTTGGGCGCCTGCAGATTGACCGTTTGCAGCAACCGGTTTCCGCTTGCACCGAGGTAGGAGACCGAAACGCTCTGCGCTTTGCCCAGCCCCTGTTCGACTGCGACGTTCCACTCCAGCGTGTACGGAAGTTCAAGACGCGGGTCGAAAGCATATAGCGTGCCTTGGTTTGCGGCAGTCGGCGGTACGATCGGCGGCGGCGCCGCCGCTGACGCATCCAACGGAAACGTCCCTCCAATCTGAAGGGCGATATTCCCAAATGGGTAGTGGTTCGTGCCGATGAGCGTTCCAAACTGCGCGGATGCCAAATCATAGAAAACTCCAAATCCCGCACGAACGACCGTCTCACTGTTCTGACTCCCTCTCGCAACATAGGCGGCACCGACGCGCGGAGCCACATTTCCGTATGTCGTTCGATAGGGCGGTGCGCCAGCTGGGGCAAGCGCCAGATTCGTGAGATCGGCGAGATTGAATCCCGTAACTGCAGGAAAACTCGGCCCGCTAATCGTGCTGGGAACGAAGTCGATATCCCAGCGCAGACCATAGGTCACCGTCAGGCGACGCAACATGCGCCAAGAGTCCTGCGCATAGACGCCAAGGTTCCGAAACAGGAGGGTAGGACGAAGATTCGATTGAGCAGCGCCTTCGAGCAGTTGTCCATCTGCTGCTGAGGAGACACTATCAAACAGAGCGGCCTGCTCGTATTGGAAGGGGCCGAAAATCGGTGACAGTCTCCGGAAGTCAAACCCGAACTTCAGAGCGTGCGCACCCTTCTGCATCGAAACACTGTCCACGACGTTTATCTGGCGTTGCAGGTTTCGCCCCGTTTGCCCATCTTCGAGATAGCCCTGCTGTAAGGAAAAAATGCCGAAAAACAACTGTCCGTTTTTCGAGCTGATGGAAGGAGGAAACGGCAGCGTCGAGGGCACTACCGCGCCGCCGAAATTGTCCAGAACGGAGTACGAAGAGGCGTCTACATGGCTGTAGTTGAAACGAAGATCATTCGAAACCGTGGGAGACATCGTCCATGTCGTTCCGATTGTGGCGGTTTGTATAGCAATGCGTGTCGGCGAGACCGTGTTCAAGGAAAACGAGCCTCCGGTTCCCCGCACGGTGATTTCCGAGGGCGAATACGCGTATCTGCCGAACAACGTCACGGCGTTGCTAAGTTTGTGGTCCAACCGAAGACTGTATGCGTCGAGTGACGAGCTATTGGAATAACTAGCGTTGAACTGTGCTGCGCCCGTGGCGAGGTTGTCGGGACCGTTGGGCACCGGGTACGCACTCAAATATAGTTCCAGACTAGCTATCGCCGACTTCCGCGCCGCGAGGTCTGGGACGGTCGTCTCTCCCACCGCAGGCAATCTAAGGCGCAGCCCTTCGTAGGAGAAGAAAAAGAACGTCTTTTCCTTCCGGATGGGCCCACTAACGGTCCCGCCAAGATCGTTCTGGCGCTCTTCTGGCTTTGGCAGCCGATGGCGGTTCGCGAACCAGTCGTTAGCGTCCAAGGCGTCGTTCCGAAGGTAGTCGAACAGGGTTCCATGAAACTGATTCGTTCCCGAACGCGTCGCGATCGAGATTTGCCCGCCGGGTGTGCGCCCAAACTCAGGAGCATAGGTTGACGTCTGAATCCTGAATTCCTGCATGGCGTCCACAGAAACCAAGCTATTCGTTCCACCCATCGCGCTGAAAGAACCCAGGGCACCCGACAGACCGTTGCCAGGATAAAGCGTCGGGTTCACGCCGACTCCGATATTCGCGCCCACACCGTCCACCATCCAATAGTTCGAAGAGGGTCGCTGGCCATTCACGCTGAATTGGCCGCCGTCTGCATAGTTGCTTGCCGTCACAACTACCCCAGGGGCGAGGTTAATCAGCGATTGAAAGCTTCTTCCATTCAGCGGAAGATTTTCCGCAAACTGCCGATCAACCACGGTACTTACCGACGCATCCGTCGTGTTGACCAGCGGTGCTCCCCCTTCCACCGTCACGACAATGGATGACGCACCAATCGGAAGCGTGAAATTTAGTGACAATGCATCCTGCACGTTCAGGATGATGTCGGGCTTGATGATCCCTTTGAAACCGAATTTGGAAACCTGAATCCGATACGGGCCGGGCAGAAGATTCTCTACGGCATAAATGCCTTCAGCATTCGTCGACGTTACATATTTCACGCCCGTCGCGTCATTCACCACGATGACTTCAGCGCCAGGAATCGACTTCGTGTCTGGATCGAGCACGATTCCACGGATCGATCCGTTCGGAGATTGCGCAAATGTGCCACTGCTGGAGAGAAGGAGCAACAAGAACAGGGTCGTCGAGATCACGCGCACGAAAGTCTCCTATCGCTGAGAGAGATGTGCAGACTTGTTCGGCTTCCCAAGCAACCCCGCACTTTCGTACCACGTCAATTCCGAAAGAATCGGAAGACACCCGTAACGAGCTACTGGCCAGTAGCCTACGTCCTGCGTTTCTGTTCTTCGGGATTCTTCTTTTTCCGTCCGGAATTCCGGACATCTGGCTCGAGGGCCACTGCTCAAGCGCTAAGAGCCACTACCTTCAGGGATGGTTCGCGTTCACTTTGAGGTAGGCAAACAGCAGAGGCTTGCTGCTCGGTTTCTCGCTTCCGCCGTGCGGCTCCAGGGTGACAAACACGGCATCAATCTGTTGCAAGGTTTTCGCATCATTGAATTTCATCACCCAACGCTTTTTGGCAACGTTGTCCTCGTAGAACATTCCGAGTTTCAAGGCTTGCGCCCGGTCCGGTCCCCGGCTGCCCCACGCTTGAAACGCGCTCGCTTCCTGAATTCCGGGTTGCTCGTTCAAGTTGAAGGCGTAAAAGATCAGCGACTTCCCTTTCGTATAGAACACCCGGCCGAACGCCTTCTGCGTCTCACCGGTGCGCGCCACGTCGTAGACCTCGGTTATATAAAGGTCCCGGGCGCCCATCAATTCCCGGATGTCGCGATCCTTGGCGAGCAGCTCCTGCTGCTCATCCGTGGTCCGTTCTCGATCATTCAGAGCGCGCGATAGTTCCGCGACTTTCGCCTCAAGGCTTGCGGCGTGCACCACGTCTTCGGAACGTTCTCGTTCTAAGCTCTTGAGTCTCTTCTCCGACGCTTGCAGCGCCTCTTGACCTGCCGCAGCCTGCTGCGCCATGCTGTCTTGCTCTTGCGCGGCATGTTTCTTCGCTTCCTCGGTTGTCTGTAGGGCGAGCTGCTGCTCGGATTGCAATGCCTTGAGCTTCGCGTTTTCGCTCGATTTCTCGGCGATTTCGTGGCGAAGCGCGGAAATCGCCTTGTCTCGCTCCCCAAGCTGGGCATTCATTGTATCCCGATCATGGCTAGCGACTTCAAGCGCTTCCTGCGAAATCGCCGCGCCCGGCGGCGCATTCTTCTGTTCCAGCCGCACCACATCGAGGCCACGGTGCTTGCCCATTCGGTACGTCAAAATCGCGAGGGATGTGCAAAGCAACAAGCCGGCAGCCAGTGGTAGCCAGAAATGGTACCTGTCAAACCTCCGGCGAAAGTTGCGGCTTCGTCGGACCACAAGAGGCGAGAGCCACGGCTCTGCATCTCCAAGGCGGCTTCGAGATTTGTCATTCTCTTCTGACAACCGCTTAAGGAAGGACGTTTCCGCCGCTTCTTGGGGAAAGGAGGGATCTTCCTGGGGAGTCTTAGCTCCTAGCTCCAGGGCCAAGGCTGGAACCGCGTGATCGACCACCGTCTCGAACTGTTTCATGGCTCCGCAGCAGGCGGGGCAGACAGACAAGTGCTCCTGCAACTTGTTCTGCTCTTCCGCGGTTAGCTCGCCCGCGGTCGAGAGCGCGCACAGTGCGAGAAATTCTTCGTGCGGTCCCATACGCAACCACACCTCGTCGTTCGGCTCCTTCCTATCTACCATGAGGTTTCTGGGTCCTGCAATTCGCTTGTCTCGAAGCCTTGGACGGGAGGTCGCCGAATCCTTGGTAAGGCTAACCTATCACCTACCCTGGTGCGGTCCAAACGTCTTCTATTTCCGTCCGGAATTCCGGACAGCCACTTTATCTCCCCCTTCTCGTCCTCTTTTATCCGGTGCTGTCGGGCGATCCGCCCGTCATATGCCGTTGGCCTCCCCTGGCACCATCGGCAACTCAATTCACTAGCCCTTGGGCAAGTGCCTCCGCAGTTTGTCCAAGCCCCTATAGTAATGATGCTTCACATTTCCTGGCGACTGACCCAGCCGCGCGGCAATTTCTGCCAGGCTGTATCCCTCAAAGAAGTACAGCCTCAAAGTCTCCCGCTGTTCGTCGGACATTTCGTCCAAAGCCTTGCCAAGCCGTTCTCTGCCAAAATGCGCCTCGATCGATTCGTCGTAAAGCGGCGCCGCAGGTGCAGCGACCTTCGCAGCATTCTCCTCCGCTTCCTTCGGAGCCTGATAGTGCCGGGCGTTCAGATACCTGCGTCGCGAAAGCGCTCGCTGGTACGTCATATGGACAATCAACGACCGCGCCGTGCCCTTCGAGCTGTCGAATACCGAAGCTCTCCGTTGGATGAGAAGAAAAACGTCCTGTAGGAGATCGTCCGCCTCCGCTTTGTTTCGCAAAATTCTCTCCGCGACGCTCCACACTAGCCGGGCGTAACGACGGAAAAGAATGGCGAGAGCCTCCTGATCCCCGGTCGAGATCTGCGCGAGTAGCGTCTCGTCAGAAAGCTCCTCCGCGGGCGCAACCGTCTCCTTGCGAAGAGCATCCGTTGTCGCTCTCTCTTTGCCAAGCGGAAGAAGGGGGAAACGAGCCGCTGGAAAAGAGCTGGACATACCTACGTCCCCACCAAGCGCGAACGAAAAGGACTGGAGGGCGGAACTCGGAGGGATAGTATACTTTGTAGAATCATATACTGACGTAGTTCATGATTTGTGCTGCCAATGGCCCGCCCTGGCAGCACCGGTGACCGCGGAACCCTTGAGAAACGGGCGTTCGCACGTGTCTTGATCACGGTTCGTGAAGAACGCGGTCTCACGCAAGAAGCCTTAGCCTTTGACAGCGGCTATCATCCGAAATACATCAGCATGCTCGAGCGGGGCGTAAACAGCCCCTCCCTGACTGCTATCTTGGAAATTGCGAGAGCGCTCGACATCACGGGAGCCGACCTAGTCAGGCGGGTCGAACATTTGCTTCCTTGGAACCGCAAAAAACGCCGCGATTCTCTCACAGACTAGACTACAGGGCACGCCGAAAGTCCTGCACGCGAAGCGCCACCCCGCCTCCACAATGGATAGTATACTTCCTGGAACTATGCTTTGCAAGCTTTCATTATTGGGCCGCTTATGGCGAAGAAGGATGCCAAAACGGCCAAGAAGCCCCACCCCCAAAATCCAGTGGTGCGGGCGGCGTTCGCGACTATCATTCGCCAGCTTCGTCGGAAGCTTAAACTCAGTCAAAAGCAGGTAGCTGATATGAGCGGTTACAGCGTAAGGTACATAGGTTTCTTGGAATTAAGAAAAAACACTCCGTCTTTGACAGCAGCCCTTATGATTTGCATCGCGTTAGGAGAGGATCCCGGGAAGATTGTGAACGAGGTCCGTTCAATGATGCCCCGTTTCAAGCGCCTAGAAGGTAAAGATTACGAAGCGGCGGATATCTAATACTTCCCTCGCCCTGCCGACCCTCGCGAGTGGGTAGCCTTAACCATACCGTTTGAAGGGTGTCCTGAATTCCGGCCACTTTCCAAAACTTTGCCATTTCGACGGAAGCACTTGGTACGGTTAGCGCTGAATTGGCGTTAGCCCCAATCTCTCACAGCTTGGCAGAAGTGAATGAAGTTTGTTCAAGTTGGGAGTTGCGGGATGGTTTCGTGGGGCGCTGTCGTTTAGCTGATCCGTTTTTCGTTTGGCGTAAGAGTTT
>Ga0187819_10000013_pt1 | contig 85958 bp, 73 predicted proteins | sample NC_wetland_sal_i_15_FD_132411 | JGI IMG/M metagenome (GOLD analysis project Ga0187819, IMG submission 132411) | Wetland sediment microbial communities from Neuse River Estuary, North Carolina, USA - SO4_4 | ecosystem: Environmental > Aquatic > Freshwater > Wetlands > Sediment | place: USA... | reverse complement strand
TAGGCGCGGCATCACGCGCTAGCTGACCGGCGCACCGCGCTGCATAGCAGTTCAGCCTTGGAATTTCCGCTGCACCGGATCGAAGCCAAGAGTTGCCACACAGACTCTAAAGCTCCGACCCCCAGGAAAAGCGGACTTTTTTGCGCACGCTGTTTCGCCGGCGATGGTGCCCCGCTCCCTTCCAACTCGCCGTGGCGTTCGATCATCTAAAATTCTAACAAGCTGCGCAGAAACTGATTTGGACGAGACCTTTGAAGTTGTCCGGCGAAATGTACAAACACTAAGTGGCTGCAACGGTTGAGGTTGAGATTCTTCGGGCATCCTTACCCTTCGCGCAAAGCGCTCTGGGCAAGTCGGATGCCCTCAGAATGACAATTTTTGCTTTTTCCGCAAGCTGCTAAGGGTGACGAGAGGAGCTGCTGCGTGACGCGTTGGTTTTGCCTTAGCGCATTGATCGTGCTTGTTCCCTGCTTCGGCGCACGCACCTGTGTCGCGGCCCAGGCGCAGACGCCAGCACCGCGCGTGGCGCAGGCGCATGCATTGACGCTCGAGGGCACCTGGGCAGGCACGCTTCAGGCCGGCGACACGGTGCTTCATTTGGTCCTTCACGTCACCAAGGGTGACCGCGACTCGCTGAGGGCCACGCTCGACAGTCTCGATCAGGGCGTATACGGAATCGAAGCTTCCTCGCTCACGCGAACCGGCTCGACGCTCAAGATCGAGGTGCCTTCCGTCAACGCTTCGTACGAAGGCAAGGTTTCCGCCGACTACCACAGCATCGAAGGAACATGGTCACAGGGAGGAGCCAGCCTTCCGCTGATCTTCCAGCGTCAGGCGCACGTTAGCAACGCGAAAAAACCACCCGGCGCGATCGCCGCTGCCGAAGGAGTTTGGCAAGGCATTCTCGATACGCACGGCATGCACTTCCGCCTGCAACTTCACATATCGCACGATGCGCAAGGCCAACTGATCGCCACGCTGGACAGCATCGACCAGGGCATCAACGGATTTCCGGCGGCAAACGTCACCGAGAAGGAATCTGCGATTCATTTTGATCTGTCTGCGGTGCACGGTGTTTACGACGGCACCTTGAACGCCGCGAAAAACGTAATTTCCGGCACCCTGCAGCAGAGCGGCAGCACTTCGGTTATCAATTTCAAGCGCTCCGATCAAATCCCTGAGTTGCGCCGCCCGCAAACTCCCGTGAAGCCCTATCCCTACAAAGAAATAGAGCTCACTTTCGCCAATGCACCGGCGGGGATCTCGCTTTCCGGAACGCTTACGCTGCCGCGGGGTCCCGGACCATTTTCTGCAGCGATTCTGCTTGTGGGTTCGGGTCCCCTCGGCCGCGACGAAGCCGACTCCGGCCATCGCCCCTTCTTGATCCTGGCGGATCACCTCACGCGAAAGGGTATCGCCGTGCTTCGCTACGACAAGCGCGGCATCGGCAAGTCCGGCGGCGACTACGACAACTCCACCACGGCGGATTTCGCCAGCGATACGGAAGCCGCCTTAGTTTTTCTGAAGAGCCGCAAAGAGATCGATGCGCGAAAAATCGGCATCATCGGCCATAGCGAGGGAGGCGTGATCGCCCCGATGATCGCATCGCGCTCGAGCGACGTCGCGTGGATTGTGCTGCTCGCGGGACCGGCAACGAAGGGCGCCGAGACCCTGCTGCTGCAGTCGGATTTGATCGCCAGAGCCGCTGGAATGACGGACGAGCAGGTGGCCAAGAGCCTCGATTTCGACCGTCAAGCGTACATGCTGGTTCGTCAGGAGAAAGACCGCGCAGTCCTGGAAAACAAGCTTGATGATCTCATCAAAGTGAGCGGGCTGGGGCCGGCCATGCCTTCTGCCGTTCTGCAGCGGCAAATTCATTGGACCAGCTCGCCGTGGTTTCATTACTTCCTAGACTACGATCCTGCGCCGGCTCTGCAAGAGACGAAGTGTCCAGTCCTCGCCTTGAGTGGAGAGAAAGATCTGCAGGTGCCGCCTAAAGAAAATCTGCCGCTCCTCAAGAAAGCACTGGAAGACGGAGGCAACAAAGATTTCCAGGTCGTCGAATTGCCCGGCCTGAACCATGCTTTCCAGCATTGCTACATGGGTGTGCCCGCGGAGTCCCGCGCGATTGAAGAAACCTTCGCACCGGAGGCACTGTCGGCCATCTCCAGCTGGATTGTTAAACACACCACGCCCTAGAGTCTGTGTGGCAACCCGAAAAAGTGGCCCTCAGAGGCTAGAGCGGGATTGAATCGCAAGCACTCGCGGCACGACTGAGACAGACTGCGGAAAAACTGATTTGGACGAGACATTTGAAGTTGTCTGCCGAAAGGTACAAACATCTGGGCAAGTCGGATGCCCTCAGAATGACAATGTTGCCTTTTTTCCGCAGGCCGTGAAAGTCGTGCCCTCTCGTTGCCACACTGACTCCCTAGCGCGATCCCCGCTTCGACGCATCCAACAGGAGTGCGCGATTCGCGCACCCTCGCTCGTTCGGCGGGTTACAACTTCGCGCCGCAGGCGATATGCTGTCTTCGAGGAGACAAACCCGTCCCCGTGCCTCCAAAGCTCCATGTAGTTCTGCTCGTTCACGCGCATCAGCCCTGCGGTAACTTTGGCCACGTCCTCGAGCAATCGTACGCACATTGTTACTTGCCGTTTCTCGAGGTGCTCGAAAAACATCCCAGCATTCACATAGGGCTTCACTATTCGGGTCCGTTGCTCACTTGGATTGAAGAACATCATCCCGAGTATTTCGAGCGGCTCAAGACTCTGGTGAAGAATGGCCAGGTCGAGCTTGTTGGCGGCGGATTCTATGAGCCGATCCTGATTTCCATTCCTCCCGCGGACCAGCAGGAGCAAATCGCCCGGCTCTCAGATTACCTTGAGCATCATTTCGGTCACCGCCCGTCTGGAGCCTGGCTTGCCGAGCGCGTCTGGGAGCCGCAACTCGCATCCGTGCTGGCGCAGGCCGGCGTCGGCTACACGGCGCTGGACGACATCCACTTTCTTTCCGCCGGTTTTGAGCAAGGAGAGCTCTTCCGCGACTATATCGCTGAAGACCAGGGCCAAACCATCCGCGTCATTCCGGGGCAAAAATCGCTGCGCTATCTCATTCCGTGGGAAACAGTGGAAAAAGTCATCACCAACCTGCGCGAAACCGCCGAAGCTCATCCAGACGGCATCGCCGCCATGGGCGACGATATGGAAAAATTTGGCGGATGGCCCGGCACCTTTGAACTCTGTTACAGAGACGGCTGGCTCGACAACCTTTTTGCGGCCCTTGAAGAGAATGCCTCGTGGCTGGACGTCTTGACTCCAACCGAGTATCTGGCGAGCCATATTCCGTTCGGTCGAGCCGACTTGCCCACTGCTTCTTACACCGAGATGATGGAGTGGGCGCTTCCCACGCCGACCCGCCAGCGCTACAGCGCTCTATTGAAGGAGTTCGATTCGCGGCCCGAGGTCCTGTCGTTTCTTCGCGGCAGTCCGTGGCGCGGCTTTTTCCGCAAGTACGCGGAATCGAACCTGCTCCACAAAAAGATGCTTCGCGTGTCCGCGCGACTCGCCGCCGTTCCCAAGCGCCGCGGAGGTTCCAAAGCCGCCGATGAGCTCAAAAATGCTCGCGATTTGCTTTTCCGCGCGCAATGCAACGACGCGTATTGGCATGGCATCTTCGGCGGGCTGTACGCGCCGCATCTTCGCACGGACCTCTGGCGGAATCTGATCCGCGCCGAGGCCATCGGAGACAGCCACACCCCGGGGGCGCTGACGTACCGAGTAGAATCGCTCGACTACGATGGCGATGGCGTCGATGAGTTGCTATTCACCGCGCCCGAGTATCAAGCACTTGTAAGACCGTTCGACGGAGGCACACTCGCAGCCCTCGATTTCCGCCCCACCGCATCCACGCTGATCAACTCGATCTTGCGGCGGCCCGAGGCATATCACGCCCGTCTGCGCGATCCGAACTATCGCCCGGCGACCTCAACGGCCGCCGCCTACGAACAAACCCGCGTGAAAGAGGCCGGCCTCGAGCGCTTTCTCCGCTACGACCGCTGGCCGCGCCATACCTTTCGTCTGCTCCTCTTCGATCCCGCGCGCACTCACGCCGACTACGAAGCCCTGGAGCTCCAAGAAGACCCGGGATTCGCCGGTGGCGAGTTTGCCGCAGATGATTGGGCGGCACAGAATGCCGAACTCACCCGCGAGGGCGTGCTCGGGTGGCAGGGTAGCCCTTCACCTGGCGGCGCCGAGATCTTTGTCACCAAGCACTTCTCGTTCGGTCCTGCGCCACACGGGTGCGAAGTCGCTTGCGAAGTCCGGATGCAGCTCAAGGCACCGCTGGAAAAGCCCGTCGCCATCGGCCTCGAATCCGTCGTGAATCTTCTCGCGCCCACGAAACCCGATCGATTCTTCGAGACGCCGGGTGGCCGGCAGAATCTGCGCTTCAGCGGCGCATTGCCGGGACCCATTCTGCGCATGGAAGACGGCTGGCAGCGCTTGCGCATCGCTCTTCATGCCCCTGCCGCGCAGCACTTTTGGATTGCGCCGATCGAAACGGTTTCGGAATCCGAAGAAGGATTCGAGCGCGTCTACCAGGGGTCGCAAATACTCGCGGTGTGGTATCCCGATCTTTCGACCGAGAAAACCTGGAAAGGTCATTTGGTTTGGCGAGTCGAGGCGATCTGACGATCGGCTACGCGCTAACCAGCAAGTTCTGCGCGAAGGGCCACTCTTCGTCGATCCACTGGCTATCGCAGCGAAAACCGGTGCGCTCAGCCATGCTCACGACGTTTTCCGGCCGGTATTTGTGGGAGCTTTCGGTCCAGATGGTCTCGCCTTGGTCCAGCGTCACGCGCAAGCCGACCGCGGAAATCGTCACACACTGCCGGCGAGTGGACCGCAGATGCATCTCAATCCGCCGTTCTGCCGCGTTCCAGCGGGCTTCATGCCGAAAACAAGTAAGATCGAAATTCGCCCCTAACTCCCGATTGATGCGTGCCAGCAAGTTCAAATTAAATGCGGACGTGACGCCGGCCGGATCGTCATACGCCAACAGCTGATCCTCGACCTTCTTTTCGAGGTCGGTGCCCAGCAGCAAAGCGTCGCCGTCTTGCAGGATCTCGCGAACCGCGTGCAGAAAACCTTCGCCGGCCTCGCGGTCGAAATTACCGATCGTGCTCCCAAGAAACAAAACCAGCAGATGCTCTCCGTCATCTCGCCTTTGCGCGACCGCCTGCAAGCCCTCCAGGTAGGGCTTTTCGTAACCCACGATGCTCACCAGATCGATCTGGCCGAGTTCCTTTTGGCACGCGGCCAGGGCGGACGATGAGATTTCAATCGGATAGTAGTAGGTCTTCTGCCGGAGCGAGAGCGCTTCCAGGATCCAGCGCGTCTTCTTGCCGCTGCCGCTTCCAAGCTCGGCGACGTGGATCGGAGACGGCAAGCGGGCAACGATCTCCCTGGCGTGTTTTTGTAGCAGCCGAGCGTCGGCTCGCGTCAAGCCATATTCCGGCAGAACGCAGATGGTCTCGAACAACGCGGAGCCCACCTCGTCGTATAAGTATTTCGAAGGGAGTTCCTTTTGTCCGGGTTTCGTCAAGCCTTCGCGGACCGCGTCGGCGAAATCGGACACGTGCCGCGCGGGAAGGGAATAGGTCAGCATGGCGGCTCCCAAGCCTAGTCTTTAGTCCTCAACACAGCGGAACGTCGCATACACGTACGGATAATGAGGTTGGAACCAATTACGGAACGAACGTCGCAGCATGCACGCGGCTGTGCGGGGTGAGCCGCCTTTCATCACGTAGTGCTTACCATCGAAGAAATTCGCCGAGTATCCGGGATAAAACGGCATGGGCGTGAAGCCGGGAAACGGGGCAAACTCCGTGCGCGTCCATTCCCAGCCGTTGCCTACAATATCGTGAACGCCGAACGCGCTCGCTCCGAGTGGATACGATCCCACGGGACTCGGGTCCCAGTGAGCGAAATCGAAATTGCCGTAACGTACGTCCGGCGGCTCATCGCCCCACGGATAATTGCGCTCCACCGTGTCGTCCGACGTTGCGTAGGCCGCTCGATGAAATTGTTCCTCGGTCGGCAGTTTGCGCCCCAGCCACTTCGCATAGGCGGTGGCTTCCGCATGGCTGACGTAAGCGGGCCAGTCCAGCGGCAATCGCATATCGCCGAACATGGTTCGATACATCCATAGATTGCCGGCGCGGCGCCAGAATGTGGGATGCGCGATGCGTTCTTTTTTCTTCCAGGCCCATGCGTCATCGCTCCAAAGCGAGGCGTTTTCATATCCACCAGACTGGACGAACAGGAGAAAATCGCGGTTGGTGACGTTGTAGTTGTCGATCGCGAACTCCGGCACGAACACTTCGTGTGGGTCCATTTCATTGTCCCAGCCGAATTCGTCTCCCTGCGCGCGCTGCAATCCGAGGGTCGCGCGTCCGCCGACGATCTCTACCAGATGCGATTTCGCCCGCGGCGTTCTCCATACCGGTTCATACGTCGGAGCATTTTTTCGATCGGCGGAGAGGTGGTGCAGCATGTACGCCAGCGTCTCGGCATGCATCAGGCGATGCTCGATCGCTACTTCCAGCATCTGCATCAGCAGCGGGTGCCCCTCGGACGGCTGAGCTAACGCCCTCGCGATCGCTCGATCGAGCTCTTCGCGCAGCCGCTGGTTGTATTCCTGAATTTCTTCGCGCGCAGGCCAATCCGCGGGCTTGTCCATCGGCAAACCGCTGCCGATCGGGTCGATCCCAAACGCAAACAGCTTGTCGAAGGATGGGTGGAAGGAACGCAACCCGAAGGCGCGTTCAGCCAGCAGGTTCCAATCGAAAGCCTCAACGTGTCCCAGGTAAAAAATGATGCGATGGCGTTCCGGGACGGGCCGGTCGTACATGGCCTCATCGCGAACGATCGTGAATACCTCGTCGGTGCGTGAACGTGCCTCCGCCACGCGGGTGTGAAGGCTGTGACGGATACGGACGGCGCTACCAAGAGCTCCCATGCGGTGTTCCTCCGTTTGGATGCCGCTTCCGTCTTAAGGATGCGCCAAAATTCAGCGCCGGGGAGGCAGAGCGAAGTATGATGGTCCCCCCGACGCGTGGAGCTGTCAATCGAAATGAATGCGAAATCTGGTACACTGGCCCAAAGTACCATTGAATTTCGAGACGTAACATACGGTGTTGACGGTAGCGCTTCTCACGCTTTAGTCGCGGGCATTTCCTTGTCGATTTCCGCTGGCGAGACGCTGGTTCTTCTGGGCCGCAGCGGCAGCGGCAAAACCACGTTGTTGAAGCTGATCAATCGCCTTCTGCTGCCAACCAATGGGCAGGTGTGGGTGCAAGGGCGCTCCACGGCAGTGTGGGATCCCATCCGTCTTCGGCGAAGTATTGGATACGTTATTCAGGAAGCGGGATTATTTCCCCATTTCACCGTCGCTGAAAACGTTGGCCTGGTGCCTTCACTCGAAAAATGGGACGCCGGGCGCATCGCTGCGCGCGTGGCCGAGCTCCTCAACCTCGTCGGGCTCGATCCCCGCGAATTCTCTGCGCGCCGCCCTCACGAACTCTCCGGCGGCCAGCGCCAGCGCGTCGGCGTTGCGCGGGCCCTTGCGGCGGACCCGCCGATTCTGTTAATGGACGAGCCCTTCGGTGCGCTCGATCCAATCACTCGCGCGGAGCTGCAGCGCGAGTTCAGCACGCTCGCTCGCCGCCTCGGCAAAACCATCGTGTTCGTCACCCACGATCTCCGCGAGGCTCTCCTCCTCGCGACCCGGATCGTTTTGCTTCAAGCGGGCCGCATCGTTTCCACGGCCCCGCCGCAGGAGTTCCTCCGCATCGATCATCCCGAGGTGCAGGCGTTCGCTGCATCGTTGGGGTCGCTCCCTGGAGCGCCGGCATGAGCCCCTGGACATTTTTTCTCGATCATCGCGGCGAAATCCTCGAGGCCACGTTGTCGCACCTGACCCTCGTTGTCATAGCCATGGCCTTTGCAATCGCCATCGGTGTGCCGCTGGGCATGTTCATCGTCCAACGGCCCGCGTTGCGCAACATTGCCCTCGGCGTCGCCAGCGTATTTCAGACCATCCCCAGCCTGGCGCTTTTCGGCTTCCTGATCCCCATCCCCTTCATTGGCGGCATCGGCCGGCGCACGGCGATCGTCGCTCTCGTTCTGTACGCGTTGCTCCCCATCCTGCGAAACACGTACGTGGGTCTGACTGGCATCGATCCCGCCGTTCTCCAAGCCGCGGAAGCGATGGGCATGACAGAGGCGCAAATCCTTTATCGTGTGCGCCTCCCCCTGGCACTGGCCTTCATTCTGGCCGGCATTCGTACGGCCACCGTCATCACCATCGGCGTCGCCACCATCGCGGCCGCCATCGGCGCCGGTGGCCTCGGCACATTTATCTTCCGCGGGGTCGCCATGGTCAGCGACGCCGTCATTCTCGCCGGTGCCATCCCCGCCGCACTCCTCGCCATTCTCGCTGACGTCCTCCTCGGCTGGGTCGAGCGCCGCCTCGAGGTCGTCTGAATTTTCTTCTCCGCGCTCCTCTGCGCCTGCCTACCGCAGGCAGGTCTCTGCGTTGTCCTTGTCTCTACCTCTTTTTCTTCCGCTCGCGTCGTGAGACATTCACTAGTCACGATGCGCCGCCCTCTCCTTTACCTCCAATATTTCTTCCACCTCCTTAACTTCGTTGTTCTCTTCGGCTGTCATGATTCCTCCCAACCCAAAATCACCATCGGCTCCAAGTTCTTCACCGAACAAGTCATCCTCGCCGAACTCCTCGCCCAACACATCGAGGCCCGCACCGGCATCCACGTCGAGCGCAAGACCAATTTGGGGGGCACCCTCCTCTGCCAGAAGGCGCTCCGAGCCGGCCAACTCGACCTCTACGTCGAATATACCGGCACCGCGCTGACCGCCGTCCTCAATGAAGCCCCTGGCGGCGATTCCAACGCCGTCTACCAGCGCGTCAAGCAAGGCTACGCCGACCGCTTCAACCTCGAAGTCACGGAGCCGCTCGGCTTTGAGAACACCTTCGCCATGGTCATACGAGGCGATGATGCCCGTCAGTTCCACCTGAGCAACATCTCCGACATTGTCGCGCTGGCCCCGCGCTGGCGTGCCGGAGTCGGCTACGAATTCCTCGAGCGCCCCGACGGCTTTCGCGGCTGGAGCGAGCGCTATGGTCTCCACTTTGCCGCGCAGCCCAACGTCATGGATTTGGGCCTGATCTACCGCGCGCTGATCGACAAAAAGGTCGACATCGTGGCCGGCAATTCCACCGACGGCCTCATCGACGCCCTCCACCTGGTCGCGCTGGCCGACGACCGCCACTATTTTCCGCCCTACGACGCCGTCCCCATCGTCCGCCGTGACGCCCTCGCCAAGTTTCCCCAACTCCGCCCCGCCTTGGCCGATCTCGCCGGCAAAATCTCCGCCGAGGAAATGCGCCACCTCAACGCCGAAGTCGACGCCAATCAGCGTGATGTCCCCGCCGTAGTCCGCGCGTTCCGCTCTTCCAAAGGTCTGTAGGTGCTCGTTCCTCGGACTGGACGCGCTAAAGCGCGCCCCTACATTGACGAGGGCCCGTGCTTCTTTCGCACTACTCACCACTCACTTCCCACTATTTCCCATCCAAAAACCCAGTCACCGCTGAAACAAACTCCGTCGTCTTCTCCACCGGCGGCACGTGCCCGCATTGATCGAAGCTCACGAGTTTCGCCCCCGGAATCTCTTTCGAGAAACGCTCGCCAGACTCGATCGGCAACAGCGCATCCTGCTTCCCCCACACCACCAGCGTCGGCACGTGAATCCCGCCCAGCTTTCCGTCCAGTCTTTCCGTAGCCAGCACAGGATTGCTCAGAATGCTCCGCACCGTGTAGCTGATGTTCGCGCGAATCCGGTCGGCAAGGTCCTTCTTCACAATCTCGTCAGTCACCCAGCTGGAGTTATAAAACACTACCTCCAGCAATTTCCGCTCGCTCGCCAGCGTACTCGGATTCAGGTCCGGTATGGGCTGATCCTGCTTCAGTCCCGCCGCGTCCACCAGCACCAACTTCTCCACCGGAACCATGTGCGCGTCGCTCGACGTCTCCAGCGAATACAGCGCCGAAATCCACCCGCCCAGCGATTCGCCCACCAAACTCGCCTTATCGATTTTCAGTTGATGCAAGAACTCATTCAAAAAATCCACGTAGGTTTGAATGCTGTAATCCATCAACGGCTTGTCCGACTGCCCGAACCCGATCTGATCCGGCGCCACCACCCGGTACCTCTGCGAAAGCAACCCAACCGCGCGTCCCCAATCGCCCTCTTTGCGGCTCCCCAGCCCGTGCACCAGCACCACCACGGGCCCCGACCCCATATCCCAATAGTGAATGGTCTGCCCAAACACCGGGATGCTCTTGTCCTCTGGCATCCCCGCCGCCGTCTGGCCGCATGCCGGCATCACCCACGCCGCCAGCAGCAACGTCAGAGCCAATCCCCGTCCTTCACGCATAGTGCCTCCGTTCGTTTTCCGCCGCGCCGAACCTACTAGCGGCAAGAAACGTGTAGCGGCCGCTTTCCGAAGCGGACGCTTTACGCCACTTGTTCGCCGCAAGATACTACGCCAAGTCGCCGTCACCGTGAACTCCCCACTGCCTTTGCGCCGCGCGCACACGTGTAGCGGCCGCTTTCTGAGGCGGGCGCTTTCTGCCACGCCGCCGCCCCTTTGGAGTGCGGCGCCTAGGCGCCGCCTTTGACCAACTCAAATCCTCATCGCCGAAACCCCAGCATGGCCCGTTCGTGTCATCCTGAGCGCATCCGATGAGGATGCCGAAGGACCTCAACGCCAACACGAGGATGCCTGTAACTGCGTGCATAAGCTCCACAGTCGGACCGCTGTTTTCACCTTTACGCCACCCCCACCCCAGTAGTAGCCTGCGCTGCAAACGTCACCTCAAACAGGGCAACCTATGAAACGCCTATTCTGCCTGGCCGCGCTATTTTTCCTCTCCGCGAACTGCGCCGCCGCCGAAGATCTCTTCGACATCAAGCGCATCGCCGACGGTGTCTACGCCGCGATCGCCAAGCCCGCCTACAAGGTAAACTGCAACGCCGCAATCATTTTGCTCGGCGACAGCGTTCTCGTGGTTGACACCCACTCCAAGCCTTCCGCGGCGCGCGCTCTCATCGAGCAAATCAAAAAAATCACCGACAAGCCCATCCGCTACGTCGTGAACACCCACTTTCACTGGGATCACTATCAGGGCAATGAGGCCTATCCGAGTTCCTGGCCCGCCGGCGTCGAAATTATTTCCTCCGAAGCCACGCGCGCCAACATCGAGCAGCGCGGCATCCCCCGCGTGAAGCACGAAATCGCCACCATGCCAGCGGAGATCGACAAGCTGAAAGCCGACCTGGCCAAGGCCACCGACCCCAAGCAGAAAGACGAACTCCTAAAAAATCTGCAGCAAGCCGAAGCCTACCTCGGCGAGCTAAAAAGCATGCAAGTCACGCTGCCCACGCTGACCTTCGATCGCAGCCTCATCCTCTACCGTAAGACCCGAACCGTCGAGATCTTCTGGCTCGGCAACGCCCACACCAACGGCGACATCTGGGTCTATCTCCCAAAAGAAAAAGTGCTCGTCACTGGCGACGCCCTCCACGGCTGGACGCCCTTCATGGGTGACAGTTACCCGTATGAGTGGATTCAAACCCTCGACGCCGCCGAGAAGCTCGACTTCACGCAAGCCCTCGGCGGCCACGGCGATGTCATGCAAGGTAAACAGAAGTTCGAGCTCTGGAAACAATACTTCCGCGATCTGCTCGAGGAAACGGGGCAATCCTATTCCGCCGGCGCCAGCCTCGAAGACGCCCAGAAGCAAGTATCGAAGCTCCTCATCGCAAAATACGCTGACAAGTTCGACCCCGGCTTCCCCCAAAGCGTCATCGCCAACATCACTAAGGCCTACCAGGTCATCGCCCAGGCCAAATAGCCCCAGGCGTCCCTGACGTCTGGAGTCGATGCGACGACTCGGACTTGTCACTTTGAACGCATTCGCCTTGAGCAGAGGGTTCTCGCGAGTTTAAGAATGCCCGAGGGTCATGATTGCGGTAACGATGTCATCCTGAAGGCATCCGACGAGGATGCCTGAAGGATCTCAAGCTAATCGTCGGCACGCAAGCTCACGCTGTTCACGGCGAGAATTACTTCCTTCCGTGTCTCTGTGTCCTCTGTGCCTCTGTGGCCGATCCCCTACTCAATTCGCAGCGCGTCCACCGGCGAAATCGACGCCGCCCGGTTTGCCGGAATAATGGCCGCGAAAAAGGAGCAGATCGCAAGCGCCCCCGCAGCCACACTCAGCGCAAGGGGGTCCCAAGAGGAAACGCCGTAGAGCTGCGCTGAAATCAAGCGCCCGGCGCCGACGGCCAGCGGCAACCCCAAGATCAGCCCAATCAAAACCCGCTTAAATGCCCCGTGCAGTATCAGTTGAACCACTTTCGCGCGATCCGCGCCAAGCGCCATGCGAATGCCGATCTCATTGGTTCGCTGCGCAACGGTATAAGCCGTGACGCCGTAAAGTCCGATACCAGCCAGCACCAGGGCCACGATCCCAAACAGGCCGGCGAGGCTGGCTACTGCGCGCTCCCGATCGAACGAAAGTTCAACTTCCTGCTGCATCGTCCGGATGCTATTGATCGTCAGGTTGGGATCCAGCTCCGCCAGCATCCTGGTGAGCAGCGGCTCCAGCGCCCCAGGAGACATCTTGGTCACCAGCATAATTCCACCGATAAAGTGCGAGCGCAGCTCCAGTTTCTTCATCAGGTCGTCGTGGTATTCCACATTCTGGGCCAGCGGCACGTAGAACATCGGACGCGCCGGCCTGCCCAGCCCCCAGCCCGCAAACTTCGCATCGCGCACGACGCCGACGATGCTGAATGTGTGGGCATATTCGGGCACGTCCAGCCCAAAGTGCTGCGCCAGCGGGTCCTCGTTGCTCTTGAAGAAGCGCTTCACGAAAGCCTCGTTCACGATCGCCACCGGCGGCGTGGTTTCGTTGTCGGCCGCGGTAAAGTTACGTCCTCGCAAAATCGGCATGCCCCAGTTCTGAAGATAGTTGGCGCTTACGCGGTCCCACGATGCGCCCGACTCTTCGTTTAACTTGCTGTCAGGATGGCCGGCTACCATGATGAGTTCGCCCCAGTTGTCGGTGAGCGGGTTATACATGGCCAGCCCGGATCCCTGCGCCCCAGGCAGGCGATTAAGTTGTTCTTCAAGCTGGCGGTAGAGCGCCGCTAACTTGGGCTGTGTGTAAGTGGCCGGCGGATTGTTTATGTCCACCTCCACGCGCCCTTGCACTTGATATCCGAAATCCTGATGCTCCAGCTTGTTTAGGCTTCGCGCCAGCATGGTCGCACCGGCGACCAAGACAACCGACAAGGTGGCCTGCACCACCAACAGCGCTTTGCGCGCGAACGAAGAACGATCGCTGGTGCCGCGGCCCGATCCGCGCAGGGCTTCCGCCGGATCGGTGCGCGTCGCAAACCACGCGGGCGCCGCCCCGAAAATCATCCCCGTCACCAGCGCCAACCCGAACGCAAACGCCAATACGATCAGCGATGGCGCGGTGCTGATTGGAAGGAAATGCGAGCTGTGGAACGCAAGGGCAAGCAGCAGCCGCGCCGCTGCCATTGCCACCAGAAGCCCGACTATCCCGCCGCCAACGGCAAGCATGACGCTTTCCGTGAGCGCCTGCGTAACGATCTGCCCCGGTGTGGCGCCCACCGCTAGTCGCACCGCCGTTTGTCCACGACGCGCGACCCCGCGAGCCAGCAGCAGGTTCGCCACATTGGCGCATGCGATCAGCAGCACCAAGCCGCACACCGACAGCAGGATCTGCAAGCTGCGCCCGTACTCCTCTTTCATCACCGCCACACCCGCTCCGGCGGGTACCACGTTGACCACTTGCTTGGGCAGCATTGGGATCACGTCCCGCATCCAGTTGGCGGGATACCCGGAATCGTTCTGCATCCATTGCCGTAGCACTCCGGTGAGGCGCGGAGCCATTCCGTCGATCGAAGCTCCCGGCCGTAATCGGCCGATCATGCGCAGCCAGGCAGAAATCGACTGATGCAGTAGACCCCCGTCAACATCCATCATGGGTTCTTGTTGCAGCGGGAGCCAGATATCCGGAGGGTCGCTTTCCAGCGTTTCGCCGAAAAATCCGGGTGGCGCAACCCCAATCACGGTAAAGGGATGGCCCTCGAGCACGAAAGTGGAACCCACGACCGATGGATCGCTTGCATAGGTGGTCTGCCAGACGCGGTGGCTGAGCACGGCCACCGGCGGAGCCGACGGCTTGTCGTCATCGGGCGTGAACACGCGTCCGCCGAAGGCACCCACTCCCAGTGTCGAGAAATAATTGCCGGTGACATACTCTGACCGCAGGGACCTGGCAGCCGATTCCACTCCTTCACGCCGCACGCTCAGCCGCCAGCGCCCCGCCTGAAAGGCCGTAACCTCTTCAAATTCCGGTGTTTCCGCCTTCAGCCGCTCGTACAAAGCGAAGGAAAACATTCCCCATTGGTCCTGCGGACCTCCTTCCACGCAGCAATCGTCGCCTTCCCCGACCCGGTAGAGCCTCCCGGGATCGGAAACCGGCAGCGAGCGCAGCATCACCGCGTGGATCAACGTGAATATCGCCGTGGTTCCGCCGATCCCCAAGGCCAGCGTGAGGATGGCCGCAGCCGTAAAAACAGGCGACAGCCGGAACTGTCGCAAGGCATACCGAAAATTGCCAGGCAGGCTTTGCATCTAGCACCCCTGACTACACTACGAAGGGGAGCCCTCTCCGGTTCCCCAATCCACACGCTTCTGACGCCCGCGCACTCCAAGGCGTCAGGCCACCCCCTCAGAATTTCGGGAAAGTTGGTATGGATTCGTATGGAAAGGTCGGCTCTTAAGGAGGTCGGAGTTACAGCTCCGACGTAACATGTGGCCTCAATGGGCTTTAGCCGCTACTCGGCGCGAATTGCCGCGATCGGATCGACCCGAAGGGCGCGTAGTGACGGCACGAGGCTGCCCGCCGCAGTCATGAGCAAACACAAACCCGCAGCGGTGACAAACGTCGCCGGGTCTCCCGGCGTAACCCCCGCCAGGAGCGCCTGCATGGCGCGCCCCGCCACGTAAGCCAGCGCCACGCCGAGCACTACGCCGGCAGCCGCAAGCACCACGCTCTGCCGCAACACGATTCCCAGGATGTCCCGCCGCTGTGCCCCCAGCGCGACGCGCATGGCTATCTCCGAGGAACGATTCGTTACGGTGAAGGAAAGCAGCCCATGAATACCGATTCCCGCCAGCACCAGCGCGAGTGCGGCAAAGGCCCCGATGATCCGCACCTGAACGAAGCGCGGCGCGGTGTTCGCTTGTACGATCTCGTCCAGCGTGTGCACGTTCGATATGGGCTGCTCGGGGTCGGCGTCCCGGACGATGCGCCACACCGAGGGCAGCAGGAGGCCGGGGTTTGCCGAGGTGCGGATCACCAAGTCTTTGGGGGCGTAGAAAGGCAAGTAGCCATCCCCAGCCTGCTGATAGGGAAGGTAAACTTGGGGCTCACTATTCCTTTCCAGGCCCCGGACGCGTACGTCACCGACCACGCCAACCACGGTTCGATCGAAGTAGGCGAATTTGAAATGGCGCCCCAAGGGGTTTTGTCCCGTCCAATAGCGGCGGGCGAACGAATCACTCACAATCGCAACCAGCGGCCTGCCCTCGGCGTCGGATTCGCTCAGGTTCCGTCCCGCGTGAAGAGGGATTCTCAAAGTGGCGAAATATCCGGGAGTAACAAACCGCAGGCTGGCGGAGTGACCGCCCGAACGGTCCAGCGTCTTGCCGTCAATGTCAACGGGCCAGATGCCGCCACCCATGGTCATGGGGAGGAAACTGATGTAGGCCGCGTCCGAAACACCCGGCAGCGCCTGAACCTCCGACAATACCCGCCGGTAGAAAGCCGTGCGTTTGGCGGTGCCTTCGTACTTCGGCATGGGAAGCGCGGTCTGCAGGGTCAGGACTCCGTCGCTCCGAAATCCCGGGTCCACCGACTGTATGCTCAACAATGCTCGCAGCAGCAGACCGGCAGAGATCAATAAAACCACCGACAATGTGACTTCCCAGAGGATGAGCATGGAGCGGAGCCCGACTTTTCGGCCGCCTCTAGAACGCGATCCTTCTCTCAAACCCTGGAAATCGGCGCTCCGCGAAACTCGCAGTGCGGGCAGGGTTCCGAATCCAATGCCGGTTAGAGTCGTGACGATTCCCGCGAAACCCAAAACGCGAAGGTCAATGGAAGGCACTCCGGACACCGGCAGCGAGGGAACAAGTCTGGTTAGGAGCGGCAGCGCCAGAGCGGCCAGGAGCACCCCAAACAGACCACCGAGCAGGGACAGGACCATGCTCTCAGTCACCAGTTGCCGGACGAGGCGCTCTCGGCCTGCGCCCAAAGCGCTCCGCACGGCCAGTTCCTTTTGCCGAGCCATCGCGCGCGCCAGTAAAAGGTTCGCTAGATTCGTGCAGGCGATCAGTAGAACGCAGAGCGCTGCTCCGGCAAGCGCCAGAAGCAGAAGGCGTGATTGTTCGGAGAGTTCCTCGCGCATGGCGTTCACCAGCGCGCCGGTATGCTCGAGTTCCTTTGGATACTGGCTTCTCAATTGGTCCGCGATCGTGTCCATTTCGGCTCTGGCCTGCTGGAGGGACACACCGCGGCGCAGTCGAGCGATGCCCTCCAGATAGTTGTCGTTGCGATCCGCAAAGGCCGCCTCTGGGAACTGGAAGGGAACCCAAAGCTCCACCTCCTGGTTCGGGAAACGAAACCCCGGCGGCATAATCCCGACTACCACGTAGGGCGCACCATCCAAATTCACCTTGCGACCCAGCACTCCGGTGTCGGCACCGAACGCCCCTCGCCACAATCCATAGCTCAGTACGGCGGTAAGGGGAGCGCCATTCTGGTCGTCGGCCGAAGTGATCGGACGCCCGACCAAGGGCTGGACGCCCAGCAGTGCGAAAAGGTTCCCGGTCACTCTGGCGGATTCAATTCGCTCCGGATTTCCCTCACCGACGAGATTTACGGGAATTGTTACGAAGGCTTCAAAATCCTCGAAAACACTGCTCATCCGTTTCCAGTCGCGATAATTGGCGGGCGAGAGTTCCATCTCTCTGTAGCCGGGTAGCTCCTCCCAGACCTTCACCAACCGGTCCGCGGCCGGAAACGGCAGGGGGCGAATGAGGACATAATCGGTAACCGAGAATGCGGCGGTATTGGCGCCGATGCCCAGGGCGAGCACCAGGATTGCTACCGTCGTGAATCCGCGGGCGCGGCCGAGTGTCCGCGCCGTGTAGCGAAGGTCTTGGCCGAGAATGTCCCAATGTACGGCCGGCGCGTTCAGCAAAACGTCAAAGAAGGCGGCCACGAAGGACGTTCGGCGCCTGGCAAACACGGCGCACATCTCCTCGCCGTATTCCGCGCGAAACGAAGCCGGATATAGATGCAGGAGAGCTCGATAGAAACGCATCAGGCCTTCTCCGGGGCGAATCCCATGCTACGCGCCAGTCGAACTAGCTTCGCCAACCGCGCGGTTTCCGCTTTGGCCACTGCGCTCCCGAGAGGCGTAATGCGGTAATAGCGGCGCCGTTCATCGTCGAGCTCGGGAGCTGGGCGCTCCCGCGTCTCAACGATTAGCCCTTGCTCCAACATGCGCTGGATGGAACGGTACAGCGTCCCGGCGCTCAGCCTGAGTTCCCCGCCGGTCCGCGCGACCACATCCTGAATAATGGCGTAGCCGTGCCGGTCCTCCTCGGCCACCGCCATCAGAATGTGAAATGTGGCCGCCGCCAAGGGCAAAAAACTCTCCGGTTGGGAATCTTTGGGCGCCATGCTCATGGCGCATTATAGCCCGCGCGGATATATGTGCAATGGCTATATTCTGCGGAGGGCCTGCCCGGTCCTCTTCCCCAACTTTCAACTGTCGACTGTCGACTCTCCTCTCCCCCTCTGCTACAGTTCCCACTCGCTACCTCGGAGCCGAAAATGCCAATCCCGCAAGACTTGCTCGACATTCTCGTATGCCCGGCCTGCAAGGCGCCGGTCAAACCAACGCCCGACAACTCCGGCCTGAAATGCCAGTCCTGCCGCCGCGTGTATCCCGTGCGCGACGAAATTCCCGTCATGCTCGTGGACGAGGCCACCATCGATAAAGAATGATGCGTGCCCAAACCGCAGGAATCCATCATGCCCACCACTCCCACTGACTCCATCTCGCGGTTGAAGCGCATCGTCCCGCGCATGCGTGGCAAGCGCATCGGCGTTGTCGGCGACCTCATGCTGGACCGCTACCTCTGGGGCACCGCCTCGCGGCTCTCGCCCGAAGCCGCCGTCCCCATCGTCGATTTCGTCGAGGAGAGCGAACGCCTCGGCGGCGCAGGCAACGTCGCAGCGAATCTCGCCGCGCTCGGCGCTCGCGTGGAAGTCTTTGGTGTGATTGGTGGCGACGCGGGTGGCAGCGACGAGGCAGCCGGCGCGCTGCGCGGGTGCCTCCGCGCGGCAGGTATCAGCGGCAAAGGCGTTTTCGCCGACCCCAAGCGCGTCACCACCGTCAAGACGCGCATCATTGCCCGCCACCAGCAGGTCGTCCGCGTCGATCGCGAACGCCGCGAGCCGCTGCGTCCTGAAACCGAAGAGCGCCTCCTGCGCGCGCTCTTCGCCGCGCTCAAGCGTCTCGACGCGCTGGTCCTCTCTGACTACGACAAGGGTCTCGTTACCGATGCGTTCGCCGACCGCGTCCTAAGCGCCTGCCATCGCTTGCACGTTCCCGTTTTCGTCAAGCCCAAGACATCGCGCCTGTACGCCTACCGTGGCGCCCGCGCCATTGTCTGCAATACCAGGGAAGCGGGATTTTTCGTCACCCGTTCCGTTGCCGACGAGAAATCTTTGGAAGAAGCCGGCCGCGCGCTACTCGCGCACTTTGGCTGCGCCGCTGTCCTGATCACGCAAGGCGAGAAAGGTATGAGCCTCTTCGAGGAAACCTCGCCGCGCCACTTGCACATTCCCGCCACGGGTCTTGAGGTCACTTACGCGCGCGTCGGCCAGCCCGGCATCGATCGCGCCGCCACCGGCCGCCAAGTCTTCGACGTCACCGGCGCCGGCGACACCGTTCTCAGCGTACTGGCCCTCGCCGCTGCCGCGGGCGCGTCCCTACCCGACGCCGCCACGCTCGCCAATACCGCCGCCGGCGTCGTCGTCGGCAAACTCGGCACCGCCAGCGTCAGCCCCCGGGAACTTCTCCACGCCCTCGAGGATGTCCGCCGATGACCCACGTAGGGCACCACTTCCAAGTTTGTCGTCCCGCTCGTCCAGAGGCAGGCAGCCGCAGGGACCGGAGCGGCCGGATTGTTCCTGCGCTCGGGTTTTGAACGCCGGTTTATCCCGAGGAACGAGGGGCCGCGGAATGGAGGGATCTGCTTTTGCCGGCAGTGGCACAGACTGAAGTCTGTGCCCTTCAACTAAGGTGGGAACGTAAACGACTCATCCCCTGACACAACCCATACCGCCACCACCCGGGTTTTGCGGCTCTTATCTGCATCCGCCGGATCAGTGGCACTCGGCATCGGCGCGTACGGGCTGATCGCCACGGCAATTTGCACCGCGTTCGAGCCGTGCGGCGAGTCTTCGCGCATGATCTTGTAACTCTTCACCGGTCCGTAGTACCCGGTCGGCCCCCAGTCGGCCAGGAAATCGTCCATCTTATAGCTTGGCAGCGGCTTCCAAAGTTTGTAAGCCTTGGCCATGTCTCCGGCGACCACTGCGTCGAAGAAATGCTCCGCCGCTCGTTTCTCCGGATAAAAGCGGAAAATCCACCAAAGTCCGACGATCGCAATCAGCGCGATCGCTGCAACGGTGAAAGCCATGGGCCGTGATTTACTAGATGTATCGGGAGGCGGTTCGAGAAGTGACATCCAGAGTTCTCCTGCCCTGCGAGCGTCAGAGCAGCCGCTGGAGCAACGCGACGAACGCGTCGCTCTGCGACACTACGAACGTAACAAAATTCGCGCCCGAGAGTAAATGATTTCAGTGAAAACGCCCGCGCATGTTAGCCGGTGTTGGCAGCCGATGAAGACACGGAACGACCGCATCGTTGGTTGCTGTGTAGGGGCGCAGCATGCTGCGCTTCTACTTGGCAACCAAGCCAGCGAGGCGTTCTGCCGCAGTTGCGTGCGAAACTCAGTCCTGCAGCGCGCCGGCCGCGCCTTCCGGCAGCTCGATTTCGTATTTCGTGCGCGCCTTCTCCGCGTGCTGCTCGAGCGCCAGCGCGATCAAACGGTCGATCAGCTCGCGGAAGGGAATCCCGCTGGCTTCCCAGAGCTTGGGATACATGCTGATCGACGTAAAGCCCGGAATGGTGTTCACTTCGTTGAGGAAAAGTTTTCCGCCGCGTTTCTCCAGGAAAAAATCCACGCGCGCCATGCCGCTCAATTCCAGCACGCGAAACGCGGCAACCGCCAGCGACTGGATTTGTTTCACTTGCGCGGGCTTGAGTTTCGCGGGAATCAGCAACTGCGTGCCGTCTTCGAGATACTTGGCGGTGTAATCGTAGAACTCGCGATGCGGCACGATCTCCCCGGGAACGGACGCCTTCGGGTCATGATTCCCCAGCACCGAAACTTCGATTTCGCGCGCCACCATCGCCCGCTCGACGAGAATCTTCATCGCAAATTCCGCAGCGAGATTCAGGGCTGGCGCCAACTCCGCCCGCGAATGGACCTTGGTCATGCCCACCGAAGACCCCAGCGTCGCCGGCTTCACGAACACCGGGTACTTGAATTTCTTCTCCACCGCCCGCTGAATTTGTTTCGGGTTCTTCTCCCACTCGTGGCGATAGACGGTGATCCATGGCACGACGGGGATTTTCGCCGCCTGCAGCAATCTCTTCGCCACGTCTTTGTCCATGCCGATGGCGGAGCCAAGCACGCCCGCGCCCACGAACGGCAACCCGGCAAGGTCCAGCAGTCCCTGGATGGTTCCGTCTTCGCCGAACGTGCCGTGCATAACGGGAAAAATCACATCCAGGTGTTGACCGCTGCCGCCGCCACTGAGCGGCACCAGCGCCGCATCCGTCGGATCGGCCGTCATCATCACCGCTTGGCCGCCGCGCAGCACCTCCGGCAGCATCTTCTGCGCGCCTGCACCGATGCGCCAGTGGCCTTCCTTGGTGATGCCGATAGGCACCGCTTCATATTTTTCGGGATCGAGTCCGCGAATTACGGAAGCTGCGGAGGCGAGGGAGACTTCATGCTCGCCGGAGCGCCCGCCGAAGAGGACGCCGACGCGGAGACGTTTGTTTGGGGTCACGAGTGAATCCTAGTTCGGCGGTTTAGCCGGCCGCTTTCGGTTCTAAGTTCAGTCTTCGGTTCTCAGTCATCAGTTATAAGGCAAAACCCGCTCTCCTGCGGGGCGAGTCCTACTGCAAGGTTCTGAACTGACAACGCGCAAAAGCATTGAATGGGCGATCTTCAGCCGGGGCTTTGAGGTTCGTCGGGTATTTTCGGGGGGCTGATTTTTTGGTTGGAGTCTACGGAGAACAGCATGTAGTGGTCGAAGCTGTGACGGCGGTAATAGCGGTGACGCCGGAAATCGAAGTAGAGTTCAGCGGTTTTGGGCAGCCAGAGCTCGGTGTTTTTTTGCTGGAATGCCACGGGCCCGTACTCCACGGTTTGATGCTCGCTGAGGAGCCGGATTTCCGGCATCGGATGCATTAATTCGGCTTCGATTCTGACGATTTGGAAATTGCCGGCGCTGATCCAGGCGCGTCCCTTCAGGCTGACCGCATACTGGGTGTTGGAGAGCTGGTAGGCCTGAATGCGGGCGGGCCGCTCGGGCCGCTGCCGGAAGTGCACGAGCCACGTGGCTTGCCCGCTCCAGTCGCCTAGCCCCTCGCACACCATCTCGAAATCGTCGCGCACGGCGGGATAAAAGATGAAGGCGAGGCCAGGCAAACCATAGGTCTCGATATGGTTGGGGAAGTCGTTGATACCGGACCGCCCGGTGCGGTATTCCTGAATCTCGAGGTCTCCGGGCGCGCTCTCCGAGATGGCAGCCAAATAATCAAACTTGCGCGTCTCTTTGGTTCGCGGCTTCCCGAGTTCGTCGAGATCTTCATGCAGCAGGTTCTCGGTGGCGCCGAAGCGACTCACGTTGTCGACCAGTTCCTTGACCCGCTTGCCGGCCTCGTCAATCACCTGCTGATCCGGGCATGCCAGACCGGCCGCCACATGTGGCTTCACATCATCAATGCTCGGCGGTTCCCAACTGGGAATCGACAGCACGATGTTTGCAGTGTTAAGCATCGGAGAATCGATCGCTAGCGCGGGCGACTCAGGGCTGACCCCTTGGTTCGACTTTGCCGCCGGAGGATCCGGGATTGCCCCTTGGTCAGGTTTTGCCGTCTGAAGATCCGTGTTCTGCAACTTGGCCAAGAACTCCTTCACAGCTGGCGCCGCCTGGCCTCCCGGGTTGTCGCGCAGGTAAGCTTGCAACGATTCCGTTGCCTCTTGCGCGTGTCCCAGACTTGCCAGCGCCTCGCCCAATTCAAGTTCCGCACCGTTCGCCGCGCCCTTGCCCTTCTGCACTGCCAGACGCGCCTGCTCCGCGGCCTTCTCGAACTCGCGCTGCTTCAGATAGGCCTCCGCGAGCAGCCAGTGCGCCATCCATTGCCCGGAGTCAACGGAAACGGCTTGTTCGAGCGGAGTTATGGCTTGCGCATAGTCGTTTTGTTGGACGCGCAATTGACCGAGTGCCGTTAGCGCGTGTGCGTGACGCGGATCGATCGCCGTAGCCTTCTTAAAATAGCTTTGCGCCTGCGTCAGGTCCTTCTCTCTCTCGAACAGCAAGCCCAACAAATAATCCAGATCCGCATTTGCCGGCGCCGACTGGTAGGCGGCCTGCAAGTGCTTCTGGGCGTCCTTAAGATCTCCGAATCGGAGTGCTGTAATCCCCTTCTGGGCTTCCTTCCGAGCTTTCGGCTGCATCTCTTGACCGGGAACGATGATAGGCGGAGCAGCGAATAAATCCCGCTTCAGCGTTACGCTTACGCGGTAAGTCTGAGGGGTCACGACGTCTACTTCCTGGGTTGCCGTCTGGAATTCGGCCGAGCTCACCTCGACTTGGTATCTCGACGGCGTCAGGGAGGCAAAGGTGACTTCGGACCGGTTCTCGGTAGTGCCCCAAGCGGGTGCCGAGTTGCTTGCGCTGGTAATCCTCACCACGGCCTGTTGTGTGAGTAGTTTTCCGCTTTCGTCGTAGACGCTCACGACAATCGACGAGATACCATTCAACAATTCCGCCGTCGTCGGGATCCCTGCCGATGACGACGGTGGGCCCAGAGTTGAGCCCGGGCCAGGACCAGGCCTTTGCCCTGACGCGTCCGATGCGGTTAGGGCCCCGAAAACCATCAGGGCCAGGGCCGGCAAGACTGTCGCAAGAAGCGGACGACGCGAGATTTCCTTGGGTTCCATCATGACCATGGGCCGCGGTGAATTATAGAACAAACTTCAAGGGTTATCTGGAAGGAGAACTTCCTCCCCGCTGTGAGGTTACCTGCACCAAGAGTTCCATCTTGGTTTATGCGCACGCCCCGCGATATCCGTGTCCGATACTACACGAACGGATCGTCTTCGAGCACAACCGTTCTATTCGGAAGTGTGCGAAGGGGTTGCTTGCCTGGCGGCGAGTTGTGTGCCGGGGTTGACGCCCGGGCGGGGCAAGCCCCGCCCCTACAAGGGAGGGGGTTGGCGCGCAGAGTCTCAAGCCCGTTGAAACGCGGAGGCAACTGCTGAGAGTGGCTTCGCGTGTGAGTCCGGGCAAGCGGTGGCGCAGCGGTGCTGCGCCCCTACGGGTGCACGGCGGTTCGTGCGTGCCGAGCACATGCCACGCCAAAGGCCTTGGTGTGTGATGGACGCTGCGGCGCGGCGGAGGTTACCGAGGGCTTACAGGATTTTTTTGCCGAGGCCGGAGAGGACGAGTTCTACGCCGAGCAGGGCGGTGCGGTTGTGCTCGTCGATGACGGGATTGATCTCGACGATTTCCATCGACACCATAGCTTCGGTGTCGGCGATCATTTCCATGGCGAGATGCGCTTCGCGATAGGTTACGCCGCCGCGCACGGGCGTGCCCACGCCAGGGGCGTCGGACGGGTCCACGAAATCCATATCCAGGCTGACGGAAACTCCGGCGGTGTCGTCCATCGCGTATTTCAGGGCGTCGGACATCACTTCGCGCATGCCGCGCTCGTCGATATCGCGCATGGTGAAGACGTGCACGCCGGATTTCTTGACGATTTTACGTTCCTGCGCGTCGAGATCGCGCGCGCCCACGATGACGATGTTACTGGGCTCGGCTTTGGGCTTGAAGCCCATCAGGTCAACCAGCTCCGGTGCACCGTAGCCCATGATCGTAGCCAGCGGCATGCCGTGGACGTTGCCGGAGGGCGAAGATTCCGGCGTGTTCATGTCGCCGTGGGCATCCAGCCAGAGGTAGCCGATTTCTTTTTTTTGCTTGCGGTAAAAGTCGGAGACGCCGGCCGCGACTCCGGCAGCGATAGAATGATCCCCGCCGAGCACCAGCGGCAAGAAATCTTCGCTCAGTGACTTTTCGACGGCCACCGCCAGGTCGTTGCACGCTTCCGCTATTTCATGCAGATACTTCGCGCGCTTTTCACCGTAGGACATTTCTTCCGGCTGCTTGACGGAAATGTTTCCAATGTCCTCGACTTGAAGACCGAGCTGCTTGATGCGCGCCATCAGGCCGGCGACGCGCAGCGCCGAGGGTCCCATATCCACGCCGCGGCGGCTTTGGCCGAGGTCCATGGGTACGCCGATGATGCGAACTTTTTGCGGCATAAGGTTGCGGTCCGTGGTCCGTAGGCGCGAAGAAGTTAAAGGCGCCCGCTTCAGAAAGCGGCCGCTACAGTGGCATGTACATTTAGTGTTCAGCAATCCGCAGAGTCACGCCTGACGATAGGCACAGACTCGCAGGGATCGAATACGAAACGAGAATTGCTAAGTGATGCCAACTACCCCGCACTAAGGATACACGCGATAAAGCATGCGCGGGAAGGGGATCACTTCGCGGATGTGCTCGGCGCCGCAAATCCACGCGACCGTGCGCTCCAGGCCCATACCGAAGCCGGAGTGCGGCACGCTGCCGTAGCGCCGCAGGTCGAGGTACCACTGGAACGCTTCCTCCGGCAGGTTGTGTTCGCGCAGGCGCTTTACCAGCAGGTCGTAATCGTGGATGCGCTGGCTGCCGCCGATGATTTCGCCGTAGCCTTCCGGCGCGAGCATGTCGAAGGCCAGCGCCAGGTCCGGCCGCTCGGCGTCGGGCTGCATGTAGAACGCTTTGATGGCTGCCGGGTAGCGGTGCACCATCACCGGTCGGTCGAATTCATTCGAAACGATCGTCTCTTCGTCGCCGCCGATATCGTCGCCGAACTTCGCGGGATTGCCGTGCTTCTGTAGCACCTTAATGGCGTCTTCGTAGGTGATGCGGGGAAACGGCGGCTTCACGTTCTCGAGCTTCTTGGTGTCGCGCTTCAGCGTCTCCAGTTCGCGCGATTTGTTTTTCAGCACGGATTGCACGATCGCGCTGACCAACCCTTCGCCGAGCGCCATCATGTCGTCGAGATCGGCGTAGGCGGCTTCCGGCTCGAGCATCCAGAATTCGGTGAGGTGGCGGCGCGTCTTGGATTTTTCGGCGCGGAACGTGGGGCCAAACGTGTAGACCTTGCCGAGGGCCATGGCGGTCGCTTCGATATAGAGCTGGCCGCTCTGGGTGAGATAAGCCTTCTGGTCGTCGATGTAGTTCACTTCGAACAGCGTGGAGGTGCCTTCGCATGCCGCGGGCGTGAACATCGGCGCGTCGGTCAGCGTGTAGCCTTGGCTGTCCATGTAGTTGCGGGCGGCGCGCTCGGCTTCCGCGCGGATGCGCAGGATCGCGGCTTGCCGCGGCGTGCGCATCCACAGGTGCCGGTGATCCAGCAGAAAATCCACGCCGTGCTCTTTCAGTTGGATCGGATATGGCTGGCTCTCGGACACTTTTTGCACGACGACGATTTTCGTGACCCCGATTTCAAAGCCGCCTGGCGCGCGTTGCTCCGCGCGAATTTTGCCGCTGACGATCACACTCGATTCCTGCGTCAGCCCCTTGAGCGCGTTGAACGCTTCGGGATTTTCCTTCAGCGCCACCACGCCTTGGATGATTCCCGTGCCGTCGCGGAAAATAGGAAACAGCAGCTTTCCGGATTCACGAAGGTTGTACAGCCACCCGCGCAGTGTCACTTCCTGGCCGTCGTATTTTCCGGCATCTTCAATCGTGATCGTGGTCATCGCACCTTTCGCGTCATGGCCTAGGCCGTGCTGTGCAGTCTCCGTCTCGGGAGCGTGCAGGGTTTTGGAGCCGGACATTATTCCATCCTTCGGGCGGACCGCGAGTAACGCCGCCCGCTTCATAACTAATAGGATATCGCGGTTGGCAGTGCCGGGCTACAATGCCGCTCCAGAGTCACGTGACCTGCGCGCTCGGCCAAGCCCGCCGCTGTCTGGGATGGGCGCCGGTGTCGGAAGGATCTGGCAGGTGCTCGCTTGACTCGGAAACCTAACAAGGTTCCTTTCAGCTAGTTATGCGTTCCGCTCTTCGGCAGTGGACGTGCTCCAACAACACGATCACTGTGTGGAAGGTAGGTTGTGCTAGTACTGAAAACTCAGAGACGAAGTTCGCCCGGTCCCTATTTGGCCGCCTCGTCTTCTCCTCGGCAGCGGGGGTATTTGCCAGGAAGGTAAGGAAATGCTCAAGCCTGTGTTGAGAATCATGCTTGCGTCCGCAGCGTTAGCCGTTGCATGCGTGCCAGGGTTCGCGGCCGGATCTCGTGGCGGACACACCTCGCACGGCGGAGATCACTCCCACGGTGGCGGCGGTTTCCATGGCGGCGGTGGCTCGCACGGAGGCGGTTTATTCCACGGAAGTGGTGGCAGCTCGCACCATGGAGGCGGCAGCGCTCGCGGCGGATTTTCGGGCACGTCCCGGCACACTAGCGGTATGACGAGTGGAATGTCGCGCGGCGGTTCTTCGCGAGGATTTACCTCCAACTCATACCGCCATTCAGGATACGGCGGAAGCCGCTGGACTTCCTCCAGCAGGACGTCGAGCGATCGGTGGAGTTCGGGGAGTGGGTCTGGTCGAAGTAGTTGGGGTGGCGGACGCGTTGCAGGGCCGGCACGAATGTCGTCCTCATTTAACTCAAGATTCGACGCAAATCGGCCCACCACCAGGGGATGGGGCTCGGCGAGACCGGCTGGCGGTGGTGGGTCGGCGTGGGAGAGCGCGTCGAGGCGCTCTTCTTCGTTCGACGCGAACCGGCCTCCGGGACGTCAGCGGGATTCCACCGGTTGGTCGCAGCGAAACGCATCGAATGGGTACACTGCGTCGAGACGCACGTCCGCGATGGATTCGAATCGCCCGCCGGGCACTCGCGCGGGCACGGGAAGCTCTGCAAATTGGCGGCCGGGTGGCCGCGGCTCCGGTTCGGAGAACGCGCTGACGCGTGTTTCTTCCTTTGATTCGAATCGCCCTCCCGGCAGTCGCCGGTTTACGCTGGGAAGTTTGTCCGGCCGCGGAAACGCGTACTGGGCGAACACATCGTATTTCCCTTCGAACCGAGGACAGGCGAATTTCGGCGGTTCGCGCTTCGCTGGCTCTGGATTTGGCCGTTCCTCGTTTTCGCGGTTCGGCTCGGGGGGCTTTGCGGGTTCGCGTGGCGTTGCGTTTGGCTCACCAGGCTTCGGGCGAGGGAACTGGCTCGATGGCGGAGATTTCTGGCTGCTGGGAGACTTGTTTGGCTTGGCCTTGAATCTCGGCGGCGTTGGCTGGCCTACGTGGGGATTCGTCGGCTTGAACTTGCTCGATTCAGGTCTTCAGGCCCTGAGCTCGAACGACAATTCTCAATCTTTCTATTCCGCGCCCTGCCCATCTTCTTACTGGGATCCGAATTTTGGCTGCCTGCAGTAGTCCAGCGGCCTGAGCGTAAGACGAGCTGTCTACGGCGTTTTGCGGACTATCCCCACGCCTCTTCGAACCGATCCATCGACTTGCGCGCAGTGTCTAACTGCTCCTGCGCGCTGGGTGCGTCGGGGCCAATCTTCTCCTTCAGCTCCAGCACCAGCGGCAAATTCGCGTCCGGCGCACTCTTCAGAGTTTTTGTTGCGGCGGGCCAGTCGATGGACCCGTCATAGGGCGGCAAGTGTTCGTCTTTCTCGCCGTGATTGTCGTGGACGTGCACGGCGGCGACCAACTCGCGCAGCGGTGCCAAGCTCTTTTCGATGCGCTCCTCTTCGGGCCCATCGGCCAGGTGCGCGTGTCCGATATCGAAGTTGAAGCGCAGGCCGCTAAGCCGTGTCTCGTCCACGAACGCGCGCAGGTAGGCGGGATCGCCCATTTCGCTCGTGGTGTTCTCGATGCAGATGGTTACGCCGGCATGCCGCGCGTGCAGCATCAGGTGCTCCAGGGTGCTGAACGCGGCGTCGCGCTTGCGCAGATCGTGGGTCTCGCGCGGCCCGCCCATGTGAAAAATCATTCTGGAAAACGGCAGATCGTCGGCCACATCGAGGGCGCGTCTCAGCTCGTCCATGGCCTCGATGCGGCGAATGCGCTCCACTTCGCAGATCGAAAGCGGCTGGCCGCCTTCGCGGGTGGCGCTGAGGTCGCGGCTGGTCGGCGCATGCAGCGACGCCAGCGACAGGTGATGGTCGGCCAGCGCCCGCGCGATCTCGCGGACTTCGACTCTGTTCGTGTAGTCGAAGTGCGCGCGCGAACAGAAAATCTCCACGCCTTGGAAACGGGCTTCCGCGATTTGCCCGATCAGCTCACGGGTCAGTTTTCGAGAGATGAAAAGATACGTTGAGAGCAGCCGCGCCATAGTCCCGACTATTATCCACAAGTTTCGGAAAACGGGGATGCCTTCGTGCTCGCAGTGTGCGAGATCAGAAAAGAGCAGGTAAAAAAGGGTGACGGCCACCTGTGCTCTTGAACGATGGGTCGCCATCCTTCGCACCCTCAGCGAAATGTAGTCGTGCCGAAAGGTTCCGAGACCAGCTAACAACAAACCGTTGATCTTACGCCGGGGGAAGGCCCTTCGTGTGTGCCAGAATCACATCGCTTCCAGCCCATTCCATCTCACTGCGGAAACCCCATGCGCCGGCTCAGCTCTTGGAAGCGCGGGTCCGAATGCAAATTGTCGAACCGTGGATCCATTTTGAGATACGTCAGCAAGGTGGACCTCTCCTGCCGCGCTTTGTCAAGAGATTCAAACGCTTGGTCTTTCTCACCCAAGGCGGCGTAAACGAGCGCGAACTGATACGGCGAAAAGTTTCCTTCTTTTGCTAAGCGCTTCAACTCGTCGAGTTTCTTCTGGGCTGCGATCCTGTTTCCCGCCTCAGCATAAGCGTGGCCCAAAGATGCGATCCAATTCGAATCGTCTTTTTCGAGGGCTGCCGCTTTTTCAAATTCCGTGATGGCCTGCTTGTACATTTTCTTCTGTTCGTAGGCCAGCCCTAGTCCCCAATGGGCAACGGAAAAGTTCGGCTCTGTTTCGAGAAGTCTCTTCCTTCGGTAAGCACCTCGGTCATGCCGTCGGCGAAGTAGTCCTGGCCTGGGTCCTGGGAGAAGTTATCCAGCGGCAATATCGCAAGCGATCGAATCTGGGGCCTCGCCGCACGACCTGCGATGCGCTCGCGCAGGCCGCCAACATTTGAGGCAAACAACACGCCCAAAAGGAGAACACCCACTACGGCCGCGAAGGCTGCAAGGCGCCTACGCGAGTTCGACCCAGGTATGACGCCAACGCCCGACGCGGTCGTGCTGGTAGTTCCCAGACGCCGCAGATCGATCCCGAGCTCTCTTGCCGATTGGTAGCGATTCTCAGGGTCTTTCTCCAGGCACTTCAGGATGATGCGCTCCAACTCCGGAGACACTCTGGAGTTCACCGCGCGGGGCGGCACCGGTGGCTCGTGCAGGATGGAGTCGGTAAGGCGCGAGGCAAGCTGTTCGCGGAATGGCCGCTGTCCGGTCGCCATTTCGTAGAGCACCGCGCCGGCGCCGTAGATGTCGCTCCGGGCATCGGGCGATTCACCGGACAATTGCTCGGGTGGCATGTAAGGCAGAGTGCCGGAAACTCCTTGCGTTTCCGAAACGCTGCGTGTTTGGGCAGGATCACCGCAGGAGGCAAGAGCTTCGCAAGGCCGAAATCAAGGACCTTCAACCTGCCGTCGGGTGTCACGCGTAAATTGCTCGGCTTGAGGTCCCGGTGCACCACCTGTTGATCATGAGCCGCGGTCAATCCTTCCGCGAGCTGGCCGCCGAGAAGGGCGACCTCCTTCTGCGGCAGAGGCAGAGGCCCCGAAGCCAGCCTGTCACTTAAGGTGATCCCCGGAATGTATTCCGTCACCAGAAAATCCACTTCGTCGTGGGTATCGAAGTCGTAGATGGTCGCAATGTTGGGGTGGTTCAGCTTGGCCAGCGCCAAAGCCTCTCTGCGGAACCGCTTGCGGGCAACCTCATCCCCCAGTGTGCCGGCGGGCAGAATTTTTATGGCGACGTCGCGCTCTAGGCGCTCATCGTGAGCTCGATACACCTCACCCATTCCACCGGCGCCAATCTTCTCGATGATGCGGTAATGGCCGAGCGTCTGGCTGACCATCGGGGGAAACGCCTCTTGGCGGGCATACTAGGCCGCAGAACTGGGCAAGTCAACGCGAGTAGACGTGCCAAAATGCTTTCCTTCTGGCCGCGCGATGACGCGATGAAAAGTTGAGTCCGATTAGAGTCCGTTGGGCGCCGAATGCAATACAAAACCGTGCTCTAGCGTGCGGGAACACACAAGTTAGGCGCTGGTCTGCACAACCTGCCGTCAGTAGCCGACGGCGGAGCCGTTGTCGCGGGGGTCGGCGGCGCCCAGCCGCTCGCCGGTTTGCGGGTCGATGCCGATGGCGTTCACCAGCCCGATGTGGCTGCGGCGCTTAACGGCGAATCCGCGGGCCTGCAGTGCCTGCTCCATGCTCTCCGGGAACATCTGTTCGATCACGACTTGATCGGGCAGCCATTGGTGGTGAAAGCGCGGTGCGTTGATGGCCGCTTGTGCGTCCATTCCCAGCCGCATCCAGTTGAGCACGTTCAGCAGCGTTACGGAGATGATCGTCGGCCCGCCAGGGGAGCCGGTGACGAAACTCAGCTTGCCGTCGCGCAGCAAAATCGTCGGCGTCATGGAGCTTAGTGGGCGATGGCCGGGGGCGATCGCATTGGCTTCGGATTGGATCAAGCCGAATAGCGTGTTCGGCACGCCGGGCTGCGTCGTGAAGTCATCCATTTCGTCGTTCAGCAAGAATCCCGCGCTGCTGGTGACGTGCGAGCCGAAGCTGTTGTTCAGCGTATAAGTGCTGGCTACCGCATTTCCTGCGGCGTCCACGACGGAGAAATGCGTGGTGTGTGGCCCTTCACCCAGGCTTACGATCGTCGTCGGCGCACCGCTGCTCGCCGGAGCTGCCGCGCACGTGTGCGGCGTTCCCGCGTGCAGTGTCTTGCTGGACGCCGCACGTTGCGGATCGATCGTTGCGGCGAGTTCCTTCGCGTAGCAGGGATCGGTCAGGCCGGCCACCGGCACGCTGGCGAAGTCGGGATCAGCCAGATACGCGGCGCGGTCCGCGAAAACGCGGCGCATCGTTTCCGCCACCATGTGCACGCTTTCCACGTCGTCCCACCCCTTCAGCGGCACACCCTTCAGCATGTTGAGTGCTTCGATGATCGCAACGCCGCCGGAGCTGGGTGGCGGCGAGGTCAACACTTCCCAGGTATGCCCGTCGTTTTCGTATTGTGCCCGCAGCACTTTGCGAATCTTTGGTGTGTAGTGCGCCAAGTCGTCGAGCGTGATCGTTGCGCCCGACCAAGCCATATCATCGACGAGCTTTCGCGCGGTCTCGCCGCGATAGAACTCCGCGGCGCCATTTTTCGCGATGCGCTTCAGCGTCGCGGCCAACTCCGGCTGGCGTAGCGTGTCTCCCGCCTGAAAAAGCTTGCCGTCGTTCAGGAAAATGCGGCGGCTGACGGAGAAGCGTTGCAACTTCGGCCGCTCTCGCTCCAATTCTCTCGTGAGTTTTTCGCTGACAGGGAAGCCGTGTTCCGCCAGGCCGATCGCGGGCGCCATGACGTCGGCGAGTTTCATGGTGCCGTATGTCTTCAGAGCGAGTTCGAGTCCCGAGACCGTTCCGGGGACCGCCACCGAACGGTACCCGGTCACCGAGGCCTCCAGGTCGAGCTTGCCGTCGGGCCCGATGTACATGTCGCGCGTGGCTTTGCCCGGCGCCGTCTCGCGATAGTCGAGGAACGTGGCTTCTCCATTCGCCAGCCGAACCAGCATGAATCCCCCGCCGCCGATGTTGCCCGCGCCGGGCTCCACAACGGCGAGGGCGAAGGCCACGGCGACGCCGGCGTCCACGGCGTTCCCCCCGCGCTTCAAGATCTCCACGCCCGCGCGGGAGCCGAGTTCCTCGTCCGTCGCAACCATGCTGTGCGCCGCGCGCACCGCTTGCTGCGGCCAATTCTCAGCTTGTTCCGCGCTTTGAAGATATTCCAAGTTCGTTTGCGCGTGGCCCGCGGCGCCCATTGCCAAAGACAACGCCAGGGCCACGGCCAAACTCAAGACAGACATCCACGGTGCTGTGAGGGGCCTCATTGCAGAGAAATGACACTAAGTGATTTCTGCAGCTACCGTCAAGCCACAGCCGCTGGCGCGTGAAAGGTATTCGCGGACGCCTCCGCCGTACTATTGGCCCCGGCCGTAGGAGCCTGCCCGGTGGCATTCACCGAAACTGCCGCGCTTTGTTGCGCGGCGTTCTGCGCGAGCGCTTCGAGCTGGTATGCCAGACTGGTGAAGGCTGCCGGGTTGAAATCGTTGATAAGGCTCGCGATTTGATCGACCCTCTCAATGTCCGTCTCGTCCAGGCCCAGGGCCGCCAGCGTGTTATTCAGGGTCTGCAGTTGCAGTTCGACGCTGGCTATTCCGACAGGTGTGGCGTTCGTGGTGCCGGCGGAGATCGCATTCACCGTTGTGGCCGCCGCAGCGACTGGCTGCGGCAATGCTGTTGCCGCATCGGAGGTGTTCGCGTTACCGGTATTCAAGCTCGCCGGTGTGGGGGTTTGCGCCGCCAGAGCAGTGACTTGCGCCGCTGCCGTGTTCGTTGCGCCGGCCGCCTGCGCGGCTGCTGCGGACGTGGCACTTGCCGCCGGAGCAGCCTGGCTTGTGCATTTCCTTGCGCGGGCGCGGTTTGCGCCAGCAGGGAATCGGCGGCCGCCGTGAACAAGCTGAATTGAGCGACCGTAAAGAGCCCCGCCGCCTCGGCGTTCACCGCCGCCGAATCATTTTGCGTGGACGGCACGAACTGATCCTCGGGAACTGGAGAGCTGGTCGCGGCCACACTTACAGGCGTCTGCGGAGTCTGGGCGGCTTGCGTTGCCGCCGCCGTCTGATTCAAGAATTGTTCCGTGAGACTGACAAGACCTGCGAGTGCCATGCGTTACCTCCGCGTAGGCGGGTGCGTAGCGCTGGGAACGAAACCCCCAAGCGCGAATGGAATTGGGAGGGAGAGCGGCCCTTGCCGAGGGTTGCCATTCGCGACGCCCGGTACTAGGCAAGATGGATATCGGCAGATCGGCGAAAAAGTTTAGGATTCCGCGGCGGAAAAAATAGGTGCGATGTCTGATTAGTCTTCGCTTAGGAATTCGACCGTGGCAGGCTCCGGCAGCAGGCCCGCCTTGGTTCCTTGTTCGATCAGCTCGGTGACGGCGCGTTTGCCGCGCTCGCCGTAGCCGACAGTCCACTTGTTGACGTACATGCCGACGAAGCGGTCGGCGACCTCTGTTTCCATGTCGCGGGCGAACTGCATGGCGTAGTTGAGGGCTTCTTCCCGGTGCTCGAGGCCGTACTCGACGCTGCCGCGAATCGTTTTTGCGATTTGCTGGCCGAGCTCGGGTCCCAGCGCGCGCCGTACGGCGTTTCCGCCCAGCGGCAGCGGGAGCTTGGTGCGGTCGTGCCACCAAACGCCGAGGTCGAGGACGCGGTGCAGGCCAAGCTGCGGGAAAAGAAGCTGGCCTTCGTGGATCAGCAAGCCGGCTTCCACGGTTTCCTTCTGGACGGCGTCGAGGATTTTGTCGAAAGGCATCACGACAGCTTCGAAGTTGGGCTCAAAGAGTTTTAGGGTGAGATACGCGGTGGTGCGCAGGCCGGGGACGCCGATGCGCTTGCCGGCGAGTTCGTGGGGCCGCATCGACTTGGAAGAAACGACGATGGGGCCGTAGTTTTCGCCGAAGCTGGCGCCGCAGTCGAGCAGAATGTATTTGTCGCGGAGGAACGGATAAGCGGCGAAGCTGACGGCGGTAACGTCGTAGGTTTCGGCGAGGGCCGCGTCATTGAGCGTTTGGATGTCGGAGAGAACGTGAGTGTATTTGTAGCCGGGCGTCGAGAGCTTGTGGGTTGCCAGGGCGTAAAACATGAACGCATCGTCGGAGTCGGGAGAGTGCGCGAGCTTGATCTCCAGTGGTTGCTGGGCGGTTTTGGAGGTCGCTGTGGTACCTGACATAGCCGTAGTCGCTCCGTTATTTGTTCGGCCGCAAAGCGGCCGGCTCTTTGCACAACCGCGAAGCGGGTGACGCACCCTGGCCTTAGCGGTTTCTGCAGAGAGGCCTCCGCGGGAGGCGCAGTCTGGAAACGAGAGGGAGAGGTCGCTTGCGGCACTAGGACTCGCGCCGCACGTGGCCGGGGCTTGCTTCCGCAGGGAGAGCCTAGCATATCCTTGGTCTCCGACAAATACCTCTAAGAGAGTGGGTAGTAAGTAGGGAGTAGTGAGTAGTGGGTTTTGAGCAGCGTGAGACCGAAAGCACGGATAGGTTTCGCTTGGGATTCGCTTTTGGGACCGCTGTCACGGGTGTCTTGCGGAAAGATTGAGTAATGCTGATTCTGCGAAGGTTCCTCGAAACGAGAGTGCAAGAGTGGGAACAAAAAGTGCGCGCCTTGCGGACTGCGCAGGTTATCTCAAGCATCCGAACAGGGAGATTGTTCCCTCGCTCAGCTCCAGGCAATCGAGAGCTCGGAATATTCTTTGTCTTCCTCGATCGGTGTGGTGAAACGGATGACCACGTCCTTGGCTCGGGAGATCTCCAGCGCTTTGTTGAAGAATCCGATAATCGCGAATCCGATGATGCGGTGCTGCTTTTCAAAACCCGTGTATTTAAGCAATGCTTTGCCGTGCCCCAACAGCTTCACCTCGACCGAGACTCCCTGAAAGTACGTCGCATGAACGGCTGCGATTCGCTCGATCACAAATTCGGGCGCACCTACTCTCACAAACGATTTATAGATTCCACGAAGGTGTTTTTCGTTTAATGCCTCCGCGCCACGGGTGATCATCTCTTCGTTTCCATTAGCGAGAACCCGAATTTCGACCTCGAGAAAACGCGTAAAGAGATCGAGCGGGTACCAAGTGGAGGTGAAGATTTCGCCTCCGAAGACCTTGCGACTTTCTTCGTCCAGCAGTCCGAGGATTTTCTGGAAAGCACCCCCGCCGGCGCGCGTCTTGACTTGGGTGATGGCTTCTTTGATTCCGGATCCCTTGATCTGCACCATGCGGGCGCTCCTCCGAGGGCGGGTTTAGCGGCGGCTCTCTTCTGACCTTACTATGTTTCTTCGCGGAGCAACGAAGCGCTTGCCCTAAGCGCAACGCGGTAGTGAAGATCAACTAATGTGCTTGGCGCTGTTGAAAACGATACGTATAGGAAACGCTGACGTAGGATGGCAGCCGCACGCCTACTGCCCGTTCGAACGGTGCGGAATCATCGGGTAGCGCCAGCACTTCGGTGGTTTGCCCGGTATAACTCTTGGCGATCAAGAAGTTCACGCCAAGGTCCATGCGCCCCTGTCGGAAGGGACGCAGAAGAGCTCCTCGGACTTCCGTAGTGGGAACGCCAACGAAACCATCGCCGAGCGGCTTTGCTCCCACATATTCAAATTCGCTACGCGCTCGCAGATGGAACGGAAGACGATCGAACGTCGCGAGCGCGTCTACAATTAGGCGCGGCGCTTCCGGCGTCGGCGTGCCGTCGGACAAGTCGCGCGCATCCGCTTGGGAATAGGATGCTCGCAACATGCCAAAGCCAAAGTAATGGCGCGCTGCCAATGTAAGATAACGCAAGCGGCCGGGTCCTTCGTTAAACTGCAACCCCGTATCCGGATCGATTTTTGCGAGGGATGCTTCTGTGGTGACGTGGCCTAGGGTGACGCGAAAGTCCGTTCCGGCGAGCGTCTTGCTCACCACCAGTTGATAGGAGTGGGAACGGCTCACCAGCGTGCCTTGGGTCGTCCCCGTGCCGATCCTGGGATCGTTGGTGAAGAACGCTTCCCCGGCGCTCAAAGAGACGTTGGGCAACCAGGAGTGTTCCTTCGGTAGGAAGGACACCGTGGCTTTGGGATTGTTGACTCCAACCCAGTTCTGAAACGAATGCGCGGGAACCATCAAATCGTCATTATCGAAGTCAATTTCATCGCGGCGAAATCCCAGATAGTAGCGAAAATGGCGGGCCAGCAAGCCCTCCACCGCGAGGTAAGGCGACACATCTCCGATCGTTATGTTGTTGGCTGAGACTTTCTCGAACGGACCGTATACGGCGGGGTCCGTGGACGCGTAATGGTCCAAATCGTCCCGCCGAGGGGCATCGCGCTGGTAGTCCACTCCGGCTAACACGGAGAGAGAATGGCTCAGCTTATTGGTGTAGGTCGCATTGCTCGCCGTCACGGTGCGGAACTCGCTCTGCCGGATGAGTCCATCGCCAAAATCGGAAAAGAGCGCCAAATTGTAGGTTCGGAAAAAAACCGGAAAGCTGAACCTGTTGAGAACTGGTCACCTGCCAAACATCATTCAGTGCGATCAATCCCGTATGGGTCTGATCTTTCTGGCGAGGGTCAATCGTATCGTGCAGGTTAGGAACATCGATGGGGGTCAGGCCCGGCACAAAGGAAAAGCCGTAGTATCCGATGCCAAAAAGCGCAAGCACATGCTTGCCGAACTGAATTCTCGAGAGCCATTTATTTTATATTGCTGGCGATGCTCAAGCCGATCCAGAAAACCGTTGCCATACCAGGCTTGCACCACGATCCACGAGCGGGTGTCGGGTCCTTCCGGACTCCATCCAGCGACGAGATCCACGTCTCGATAGTCGCCCGTTAGCGTAATGAAGGGATCCAGCCGCGAGCGCAGTCCATACGTCGCCGAAAGATTCTACGAATGGTCCCCTTCGCGCACATTGAAAGCGCCCCCGTCTACCTGAACACTCCCAATGACCCCCGGAACGAGAATATTGGGATCCGCGTAGCCGTTTCCGTGCGCATTGGCGGAAAGGTTGTTGGAAACTAGGTAGCTTCCCACTTGAATGTAGGAGGCGATGGGTTCTCCATGATCTCCCGCCACGCCCGGCGCGAAGTACTGCGGCGCTTTGATTCCGCCTGACGCGGTTTCAATGGGCAGGCCCGGAATGGAAACTGGTGCTCCAGGGTGTCCCGGATTCGCGTCAAGGGTTTCCTGTCGAATGACTAAGCGTTGAGCGGGATCGGGGGTGACCACGTTCACGTCCACCACGTCGGTCGAAACCTTTACTTCTTCCTTTGCCGCCGCAAGTTTCAGTTGTACATCGACTGCCAAAGTCTCGGCGTCGCGGACAACGAGTGGCTGATTCACTGGATCAAAGCCAGCCACATTTAGCTTCAGTGTGTATTTGCCCGGAGGGATTCCGGTAAAGGTGAATTGCCCATCGCTTCCGGTGGCCCCTTGCCGGACCGCTTTCCCATTATCAGCAACGAGGCTCACCGTGGCATTCACTACGGCATTGCCTTGAGGGTCCGTCACCTTGCCGGTAAGGCTCAGGCTCTCAGCACGCGCGAAGCCTGCGCCTAGAAAAAAGAGCAGCAACAAAGGAAGGAGCCCGCCACACGCGAACGGAGTGTTTCGAGACCCGCGCCGGTACAACTCACGCTGGCGCTCCCACTTTTCCAGATGGACGTGTGACGCGTTTACCGGAGGGGTCAAATCGCTCCCGAGAGCGGTTAGCACCGGGCTACTCCGGTATCCAATTCGGACCAATCAGTTCGCGCAATGCGTTTGGGGTCGCCCATGGTGCGGAACCCGCGTAGCGTTTCACCCAGCCGGCACCGGCCCCAATCTTCACGAGGTCGGGGGTAAACTCCGGCGACAGCGTGTTGGCCATCAATGCATAACTGACACCGTCGTGGAGCCGAAGTGCCTTCCAGCAACCACCTGGCACCGCTACCACCGGCCGCTGCCCAGCACGGAGGTCTATGCCCAGCGTAACTTTTTCCGTGCGCCCGTCCGGATGAAAAATGAAATAGTCCACTGGGCCGCCCTCGATGAGGATGTGAGTATCGTCCGGGGCGAGCCAATGGAGATAATTGACGGGCCGGTCGCGCGTGAGCATGTAATAGTTCTGGCTTTGCACTGCCAGGGTGCGGCCGTCCAAGGTCACCATCTGCCCGGATCGTCCGATAATCCCGAGATACCCCGATTCTCTGGGCAAGACATCGAGCTTCAGCGTTCGGATTAGTTCGCGTGCGCGCGCATCCGAGCCTGCCTGAGGCACGGCAAGCAGGGTGGCCAGCCCGGCCATTCCCGTCACCGCAGCAGTCACTGCAACAAGGAGATATTTCATGCTCGTCAGACTAGCAGAAGCAACGAAATTGAGTAGCGGCGGGTTTGCCACCGGGACAGAGATCTAAAGAGCGGAGACCATGCGGGCGATGGCGTCGTCGAAGCTGGCTTTGCCGTCGAGATAGGGTTGCCAAAAGCGCTTGAGGAGCGTGAGGTAGTCGTCCCACCCGCGTTGGTAGAGACGTTCGCGGATAGCGTAGGGAGTGTACTGAGCGTCTTGCGCGTCACCGTTTTGCGCACTGAAGACGGGCTTGATCACTTCACCGGTGGTGTAAAACATCAGCGCGTGCCACAGATCGCGGGGAATGGCTTTTTCGCGCTGGCGGCATTCGCGGATGATGGCTTGCTGAACGGGTTCGGCGATGCCGTGGGAAGCCTCATGGAAAAGGACCTCGAGGGCGGCGCTGCCTTGGTTTCTGGGGTCGGTGCTGGAAATGGTGACGCGCAAGGGATCGAGGGTGGTGTAGGCACCGGCCCAATTGGCATTGGCGGTGACATCGACGCGAATTTTTTCCTTGGGCCAGCGGGCTTGATAGACCTCGGCCAGGCGCTCGGCCAGGCCGAGGCCTTTCTCGCGCACCAGTGGCGCGACGCCGGCGATCCAGATGCGGTTGGCGCGATCGTGTCCGGGCCACTCGTGAGCGCGATAGACCGGGGCGGCGGCTTCGAGGATTTTAGTTAATTTTGCGGGCAGGCCAGCGTCGCACATTTTTTGCTTGGTGCCGGAGAGCTCGTCGCAGCCCTCGAAATCGGCGAGCTGATTTTTGAGCAGGATCAGCTCAGTATTGAAGAGCAGGTCTTTGTCGGCGTAGTTGGCCTGGTAGTAGGAGACCGCGGCGTCCCAGGCGAGGCGTTCGCTGGCGGTGCGGCGCGTCGGGGCGCTTGTGCCGGAGGGACCGCCTCGACCGTCGCGAGACTGGCGCGCTTGCAAGTACAGCGTGTGATGCAGGTTGATCCAGAATCCGCTGTGAAGCTCGAAGACCGGCAGCGGCCCGTATTGCGAATCGATTTGAGGCTGCGCCGCGGCCGGCGCGGGCGCCAGCAACGCGAAGCCAAGCAACAGAAGGGCGGCGTGTGTGGGTGTGGAGCGGCGCATTAGGAAGTGCCCGATAGTAGCGTCAAGTGTATCAGGGCACAAATGTTGTTGGTGCGAGGTTCCGGGGAGATTGAAGGGACAAGCAACGTAACGGCTAGGTTTGGCCCTGGGCCGCTTCCATGAGCCAGCGGTCGAGGATGGCCAGTTTTTCCGGCGTGGGATTCTTGCCCCAGTGCAGGCCCATGCCTAGTCCCGGGCAGATGTAGACGACGCGCGCGGAAGTTTCGAAGACAATTTCTCCGCGGCGAAGCTGCACTTTCACTTGCGATCCGACCGGGACAGGATTGAGCGTGTCGATGTAGCAGCCGCTGCGGCTGACGTCGGAAGACCGGGCGGTCAAAACCGCGGAAGTCGCTAGTTCGACTACTTCCGCCGAGAGGATCAGCGCATAGCGGAGCGCGTCACGCCGATCGGCCATTACGTCTGACATGTGCAGGTCTCCTTATGCCCTAGAGAGACCGCTGGGTCGCGAGCGCTTCTCTCTGCAGAGAGCGCCGCGGGTGGATAGATGCCCTTTCCCTATTGTGTGATCGAGGGCGGCGCGGAGCAAGTGCGAAGCGAGGCGCGCCCACACAATTCGTCAACTGGCGCTCGAAGGCCTGGGCCGTTCACTCGATCTTGGGGTCGACTTCGCTGCCGACTGCTCCGTGGTGGTCCGCGCCATGCAGGCCGCCGCTGGCGTCGCGGAAAAACGAGCGGCGTCCGGTGCGTCCGTAGGTTTGCGGCGTCGCCGCCAGTTCGAACTTCGCCGGTGCGCCGACCGCGCTGGCGCCGGCGATCACATAGCGATACACATAGCCGTTTTTTGCGCCGGAAGCAGAGTCCACATCGAGAAGGCCGGCGGTTTCCGGGTTGACTGCGCCGTGCGCAGGAGGCCCCAGTTTTGCCAGTGAATCGGGAAGATGCGCATACGCTCGGCGGTAGACTTCGACGGCATCGCCGATCGTTTTCAGCCCGTCAATGGCCGCTCGCTCGGTGGCTTCGATCTCCGCGGCATCCCATTCCGCGGCCAGCGAAGGCAGGTCGAGAAGGACCAGGCCGACCGAGAGCAGCTTCCATTCGCCATTCTCGCGGACCAACCCCATCTTCACGTGCATGACGTTGGTACCCACGGTGTCGGTGGCATCACGAACCTCGACCGGGAGGAACGCGAGATTGTCGGCGACTTCAGCGCCGCCGATTTGCAACTCGGCAGCGCCGCCGGGAGTTTCACAGCGCACGATAGGCCTGCCGGAAGGGCTGGTGACCAGGGATGCTTTTCCCGGCTCGTCCAACAGCACGAAGCGTTTCATTAGGGCCACGCGAGCGGCCGGGGTCAGTCCGGCGAACGCTTCGGTGTTGCGCGCGGTCAGAAATTTTGCGAAGTTCCGCTCGCTTTGGGAGCACGCCGCCGAGAGTGCATCGCGCAAGGCGGCGCTCGGCCCGTTAACGACGCTCGAGGGGGTGGCGCTTGGTTGCGAGCTGGACTCCTGGGCATTGCCGGCGTTTGTAATCAGCAGCATGGGGGCTGCCACGAGAAGAAACCGGGCGCGCACGGACATGGAGAGCCAGTCCACGCTAGTCTTTCGCAGTCGACAGAATCGCTGCTAGGTTTTGCGTAAACGCCGATCGCGGCATCACTTCGTCGCAGCCAGCCGCCCGGGCCTGTGCGGCCAGCTCGGTCTGTACGTGTGAGAGGAAAGCCACGACGCGCGCGCCGTTTTTCTCCGCGCGGAGGCGCTCGACGGCCTGAATCGGCTGGCAACGCGCGTTCAGATCCACGATCACCAGCTTTGGCGCGGATGCTAGAAGCGCCATCAGTGCGTCGCCGTTGGTGGCGACCTTTAGCTCTAGGCCGAGGTGCTTCGCGGTTTCCGCCACTTTCATCTGAAAGAACAAGTCGTCCATCAAGGCCACTACTCTCGCCATGCGTTCCGCCTTTCTCATTTGTCCTGCCTCTTCATTATGATTATGCGCGGGTTCTTCTTTTCATGCGCGGTTCGCAGATACAATGAACGCCTGGATCGGAGGTGTTCCGTGCAAACGGCTCTCGTAACCCACATTCAGCCCGCAGTGTCGCTCTTGGAAAAGACGCCGGTTGCCCTCGAAACGCTGCTTGGGGATTTACCCGCCGATCTGCTGCAATGGAAGCCCGCGCCGGACCGTTGGTCCATCTCGGAGGTTTTGGCGCACCTCGCGGACATCGAGAAAGTGTATTCCGAGCGGGTCCGGCGCATCATTGCCGAGGACTCGCCGGCACTGCAGAAGTACGAGCAGCCGGGCCCGTCGGAAGCGGGTGCTTACTCGCGGGGTTCTGCGGCGGAGCATTTGGCGCGCTTTGCGGCGACGCGGCGGGCCGCTGTCGTCTTCTTGAAGGGCGCACCCTCCTCGGTGGGAGCTCGCACCGCGAAGCATTCGGAACTCGGCGTCATCACGCTGTCGCAAATGCTCAACGAATGGGCTTCGCACGACCTCGGGCATCTCCGCCAAATTGCCGAGCTTTATCGGGCCCGTGCGTTCCACCCGCACTCCGGCCCTTTCCAGAAGTACTCGAATCCAAAACCGTGAGCGAACATCCCCGTAACTCCCTTAGCGAGGATCAGCGGCTCTCGGCCGCCGGCCCGCGCGACGTAACGTTTTATACTCGCCCAGGCTGCCATCTCTGCGACGAAGCCAAAGCCGCCATTGCGCCGTTGTTGTTGGAGTTTGGCGCGGCGCTGCGCGAAGTCAACATCGACGAAGATCCGATTCTGAACGAGCGCTACGGGTGGGACGTCCCGGTTATCTTCATCGGTACGCGGAAAGCCGCGAAACATCGAGTGGACGTCGCTCAATTCCGGAGGCAACTACGCCATGCCGGATAGTTGCAACGATTAATGACCGTCGCTGCCCGAGTGCGCGCCGACGGTCTCGTCCGGCACGTCGCCCTTGCGGCCCTTGACGCGATCGTAGACAGACACTTGGCTCACCGAGCCCAGCGCCTCATTGTAAAAGGTAGACACGCCAAGCGCGGTACGCAGCTCTTCGTTGAACTTTCGCAAGTTCTGCAAGTGCTGCGCCAGTGCGGGCAGCTTCTGCCCATCGTCTGTGAGTAAGAATTTTTGGTAACCGGCGTCCCATAGGCGCGTGAACCGGCCTTTGAGCATGATCGTCGGCAGGATGGTCATTTGGTAGAGGCCGTCCGTCCCTTTTCGGAACTCCGCGCCGGAGCCGTATTTTTCCACGCGCACGACGCCGCGGGTGCTGCCGACGGCAAAGCCGAGCGCCGCCAGACTTTCGATCGCCTTTGGTGAAAATCGCTCTTCGACATTCCACATAGTCCGTTTAGGGTAATGAATGCGCGTCCATCTGTAAAGCGCGCCGCTACAGCGATCGTGGGTCCTTTTCCGTTGCGCGTTTGCTCTGATGGCAGGTTCGTTCGGCGCTGCCATGAGCGCAGATATTGACACATCGAACAGAACGGCGTAACGTACGCTACATTCGCGTATGCGAATATAGCGTGCTTAGCTCTTTCCGTTGAACGCAAGGCAGGTGAGTCCATGGTGCAACGCTACAACGTCCTCTTCCTGTGCACGGGAAACTCGGCTCGTTCCATCGTGGCCGAAGCAATCATGAATCATAAAGGCCGGCCGAATTTCATGGCCTACAGCGCCGGCAGCCATCCCGCAGGGTTCGTTCATCCGCAGGCTCTCCACCAACTTGAAGTTGCTCGTCTGCCCGTCGCGGGTCTACGCAGCAAAGATTGGCTCGAATTCACTGAGCCTGGCGCCCCGAACTTGCACTTTGTCTTCACGGTTTGTGATGCCGCGGCCAAAGAGGTTTGCCCGCTTTGGCCGGGTCAGCCGATGACAGCGCACTGGGGAATCCCGGACCCAGCGGGAGTCCAAGGCAGCCTGGAGCAAGTCGAGCGCGCCTTTCGCGAAGCTTTTATGGTCCTGGACCGCAGGATCAGTCTGCTGCTGTGCTTACCGCTAGCGAGCCTCGATAAGCTCGCAATCCAGAAGGAAATCGACCGCATCGGGAGACACCTGCCGGACTCGGCAGCTTCCGCTTAACGCAACCTAGCGCGGACAACAGCCGCCGGAGCGTTTGAGCTTCGCGGCGGCTCTTGTGTCCTGCGTCATTTCAGGCACCGAGCCAAAACAATCGTCGAGGCATTCTAGGAGCTTGCGATGAAACGAGGACTTGGCCGGAGCCAGCTTGTAAAAGTTCCATAGGCCATTCTTTCGAGTCGTCACTAAGCCGGTCTTGCGCAGATAGGCCAGGTGCCGCGAGGCCGTAGGTTGAGGAACGCGGAGGATCGTCACCAGATCGCCGACACACAGCTCTCCTTCGAGAAGCAGGCGAAGAATGCGGAGCCGGGTGCGATCTGAAAATGCTCGAAACATGATATTGACTTGTGTTCTGGCCATGATTCTGTATATTCGCCTGCGCGATTGCAGCCTAACTGCCGAAGAGAGGCCCTCCCGTTGAGCGGCGCGGAAAACCACTCGCAGTGTAAACCACGTCTATCGCTGGCCAAACGAGTAACTTCGGAAGCGGTGGGCACGGCGCTTCTGGTAGCAACGGTGGTCGGCTCGGGAATCATGGCGGAGCGGCTGTCCGGCGGGAATATTGCCTTGGCGCTGCTGGCCAATACCCTTGCGACGGGGGCAGCGCTCGTCGCGCTGATACTCACATTTGGCCCGATTTCGGGCGCTCACTTCAATCCGGTAGTGACGTTTGCCGACGCTCTGGAACGGGGAATCCCTTGGAAGGAAGCACCCGCATACGTCGTCGCGCAGGTCCTGGGTGGCGTAGCGGGAACCATGTGCGCACACATGATGTTCGGACTTCCGATCCTTTCGGCGTCGCGGCACGCGCGCAGCGGCACGGCACAGTTGTTCAGCGAATTCGTGGCGACATTCGGGTTGCTGGCTGTGATTTGGGGCTGCTCCCGGCTTCGTTCCAGCGTGGTTGCGTTCGCCGTCGGGAGCTACATTACCGCTGCATACTGGTTCACGGCATCCACTTCGTTTGCTAATCCTGCGGTGACCATAGCGAGGTCTCTAAGCGACACCTTCGCCGGTATTAGGCCCGCGGATGTAGCCGGGTTCATTCTCGCCCAATTCCTCGGGGGAATCACCGCCACGCTTCTGTTTCGCTGGCTGGCGCCCGGGCTCATTGCGAATGCCAAGGATGTTCTGGTCCCTCACAATGCGATCAAAGAGATCGAATAAACGGGGACACGGTCTTGTTTACGGATGTGCACAACGCGGGACGTTCCCTGATGGCCGCGACGGGTTCCATCCAATTTCCGATCCGCCGGAAGCCAACTGACGAGCCTGCCTCCTGGGGAATTCGGCCCGGCTTCAATCGATTCTCTTTCATTCGCTGTGAAGTCGGGCAACCGGACATCTGCCCGCGGTGGTCTAGCGAGCCATTCCACTTGTAATCCACAGCCAGGTACAAAAGTACCCTTGCGCTGCTGCACTTGGATCGTAGAATCGCCCGCCGCTGGAGCGAAATGTATGTGCGAAGAACTCAAGGCTTTGAAACGTGAGGCGGTCCATGTACTCCATGAGGCGAGGAAAATTCGCAGGACCAGAGACGTGTCATTTTATGAAGATGCCGAACTGAACCGCGAAAAACACAACAGCATCAACGCCGTGCTCAAGCACCTGCTCGTTGGGCACGAAGGGAAACCGTGTCCCGGAGGGGACAGACCCATTGTGAGCCCTGCCAAGACAGCGCGATTTCGTAGGTGAGCGCCCCCGGGCCATTGATCCGGCGATGTGGATTAAGGCCTCTCCCAATCGAGAGCGTAGATTTCCTGGATGCTGGCGTCGCGGACAAGCAGCGGAGATTCGTCCGGGGCAAGGCCGCTCCAGTTTCCGAAGGCTCCTCCGGCCGCCTGAAACCCTTTCAGGCTGAAGATGCGTTCCAGTTTGCCGTCGGAGATTTGCACGCGGTAGTAGCCCTCTTGGTTGTCGAGAATCCCGTCAAAATACAAATAGCGCGAGTCGCGAGACCAAGTCGGATAGGCTACGAAAATCTTGGCGAGCTCGGTCCATTTCTGACTCGTGAAATCAAAAAGCATGAGCTTGAGAGAATCGAGCGTAATGGCCGCTACGTAGCGTCCGTTGGGGGACCAGCGCGGAGAAAAAAGGCCATCGGACCCGGGCAGCTTCGAAGCCTTTCGCGTTTTCAGATCGAGAACGTAGACCGCTGACCCTTCATTGTTCAGTGAATTCTCTCCGAAGGCCAACGATTTTCCGTCGGGCGACCAACTGGGGTCCGCCAGGTTGGTTCCACTGCGGTAGAGCAATTCGGGTGCGCCTCCCCCGGCGGGAACCACATAGATTTGCCAGGGTTCGCCGGGTGGATGACCAAAGAACGCGATCTGCTTGCCGTCCGGAGACCATCGAGGCAGATAGGCCAGCATAGGCGGGAAAGCAAGTTGAAGCTTTTGAGTTCCGTCTACCTTACTTCTCCACATGGTGCCATCGCTGGCGTCGTTGTAGGCGACCCACGCTCCATCACGAGAGAAGTCCATCCCCATCGCCGAGATTCCCGAAAGGTAAGGCGCGAATTGCCCTGATTTCGCATCGTAGCGGACCAATTCTCCTCGGGGCTGCCAGCCTTGGACAAAAAGCTTCTTGCCATCGCGGCTCGGGACCGGACTCCCTACATTCATGGGCCCAGTCGTCAACTGCACCGGCTCGTGGCGAGTGGAGAGGAAAAGGCCGCCCTGTTCGTGCAGGGCCCAGAGGTTTGCCGTTCCGTCGCGGAACGCCTGGAACACGAAATACCTTCCGTCCGGTGTCCAGTTGCCACAGCATTCGTTGGGTGTGCTGTTCCAACCCGCAAGCAGCGGACGAAGATTGCTGCCGTCCGCGGAAGCTTGCCAGATGGAGCGGGCATTGGTCCGAGGATCGTTCACAGTGAAACGCAAAATGGACCCGTCGGGCGACCAGCGAAGGTCGCTCGGCGTCCCGGCCGCGACCAACAGTCGGCGTGGTTTGCTGGCGTCGCTGTTCGCCAGGAATATCTCGTTCGCTTTGGCGTAGGCAATGATCTTGCGGTCCGGCGACCACGCTCCGGCGTGGCCCTCAAGATTGCCTAATCGACGGGGCGTACCGCCAAGCACAGGGACTGCCCAAAGAGGGCCGTCAAGAGACGTTCCTCGGGCAGTATTCATCAGGAGCATAGACCCGTCTGGTGAGATGTCGAAAACGTTCGAAAAGCCGGTGTCCTCCAATGAGGTCGTTATCGGAAATGTCTCGCCACCACTCACGGAGGTTTGCGAAAGAGCCGATTGGCCCTCGATGAAATAGAGCCGCGAACCGTCCGTTACTATGTCTGATTTGGGCCGATTCGTGTTGGTGAGCTGGACGGTTCGCAGCACGCGCGGCGGTGCCACCGGGCGCGTTAGAACATACCCAAGAATTGCGGTGATGGCGATGAGAGCGCCGGCGGTCACCACGACCCAAGTGTGCCATTGTCGATGTGCGTGGGTTTCGCGATCCTGTTCAAGCGCGCCCGGTTGAGCAGCGATCACTCCCGAGCGACCCGAATCCGTATCGCGCCGCAAGCGTTTCAGGTCGGCGCGAAGTTCGGTGGCGGTCTGGTAACGGAGGTCGGTATCTTTCTCCAGCGCCTTGGCTAAAATATTTTCCAAAGCCAAGGGCAAACGCGAATTCACCTTCGTCGCGGGAGTCGCTGAGGAATGGAGGATGTTGTCGAAGATCAAAGCAGGAACCACGCCTGAAAATGGAAGCACGCCCGTGGCCATTTCATAGAGCACGACGCCGAGCGAAAACAAATCCGTGCGCGCGTCCAACTCTTCGCCCCGCGCCTGTTCCGGCGACATGTACGCGACCGTGCCCATGGAGGCGCCTGTGCTGGTCAGCAGCTCCTCGTCCAGGAAGTGCATCTGCGTGGGCATGGACGATTCGCTCACATCCTTCGTCGCAGGCTGCCGGTACGCTGTGAATTTCGCCAGGCCAAAATCCAGTATCTTCGCCGGACCCCGGTCGACGAGGAAAATGTTAGTGGGCTTGATGTCGCGGTGGACGATGCCCTTGGCGTGAGCCGCTTCCAGGCCTTCGGTAATTTGAATGGCGATGTCCAAGAGTTCGAATAGCGCGAGGGACTTTTTGGAGATGCGATGCTTCAACGTCTGGCCTTCCAGCAGCTCCATGGCGATAAACGGACGCCCTTCGAATTCTTCGATGCCGTAAATCGTGCAAATGCTCGGATGATTCAGCGAGGATGCCGCGCGCGCTTCGCGACGGAATCGTTCGATCGCCTGAGGGTCCTGGGAAATGTCTTCGGGAAGAAATTTCAACGCAACAAACCGGCCGAGCCGCGTGTCCTCGGCCTTATAGACCACGCCCATACCTCCGCCGCCGAGTTTTTCGAGGACGGTATAATGGGAGATGGTGCGACCGACGATAGACGAAGTGTCCGCCACTTGTTCTGGAGTTTACCCCAGCGCCTCCAGGCAGGCAAACGCGCGTCATAATTCGGCCATGCAGCTACCTCCCGGTTAGTCGAATTGGACGCGGGGCGAACCCGAGTAAGACGCTGCCGTAGCTATTGCCATAGACAAGCCGCGATTGCTAAGGGTACCGTTTACGCATGCCGGGACCGTTAGTAAAAACGTGCTTTCTCCTAGCGGCATCGGTGGCCTTATTGGCCCAGGGCCCGCCCACGTTGGCGCAGACCGCGCTGCCTTCCGCCGCCACGAGTTCCACATCATCCACACCGGATGAAGTCCCTTTACAAGTGATTGTGGTGCGCTCGAATGAAGAGGCGCAGCAGATTCTGGAGCGGCTGGAGAACGGCGAGGATTTCGCCACACTCGCGAAGGAAAAATCGATCGATCCCACGGCGAGCGCTGGCGGCTACATGGGCAAGTTCGCGCCTGGAGAGCTGCGCGCCGAGTTGAGAGACGCGCTGCAAGGCATGGCGCCGGGGCAAGTGAGCAAGGTGGCGCGCATACCGGAGGGCTACGCCATCCTGAAAATCATGGGTGGCGCGCCTGCGCGCCAGGAATGGCGACCCCGCGGGGACGCTGGCCTTGGCCGCCCGGGAGAGCGTCAAGCAGATGCTTTTGGTGTCTGGACTGCCGGAGGCAGAGGAGGCTCTGCGGCGGTATCCCAAGCCGGACGGCTGGGAGCTTGATCCGCATAAAACGTGCGCTGCGCGCAAGGGGTCGCTTGCGGGCGAGATCGAGCACATGGAAAAGGTGCTCGCGCCGGAGAATCAAACCGCGCTGGCATCCCGCAGGCCGATGGACGTTCTGGAGCTGCACTACTTTCTGGCTGAGCTGTATGCGTACCAGGGAAAGATGGATTTGGCGCTTCCCGAATTCGAAAAGGCCTACCAGGTTGCGCGCTCCGACGCCCCAGAGGAGATTCCCCAGATGGAAGAGACTCTGGGGATTATGTACCTGCACAAATCGGAGATGGAAAACGATGTGTACCGCGAGCCCGGCGAGCGGTGCTTGTTTCCGATGCGTCCCGGCAACGCGTACAAGAAGACCGAGGATTCTGAGAAGTCGATCGTCTACTTTCAGAAATACTTGGATAAGAAACCCGGCGAGCTCGACGTGAAATGGCTGCTGAATCTAGCGTACATGACGGTAGGGAAGTATCCGGCGGGTGTTCCGCCGAAATACCTCTTGCCGATTTCCTTGTTCGAATCGAAGGAAGACGTAGGGCGCTTTGAAGACGTGGCAACGGAAGCGGGCTTGAACCTGTTCGAGATGGCCGGAGGACTCGTCGTCGAGGATCTGGAAAACAACGGGTTGTTCGATGTGGTGACGTCGAGTTTCGAAATGTGTGCGCCGATGCATTTCTTTCACAACAATGGAAACGGCATCTTCACCGACAAGACGGCGGAGGCCGGCCTTTCCGGCCAACTAGGCGCCCTGAACATGATTCAAACGGATTACAACAATGACGGGTGCCTGGACATTCTGATGCTGCGAGGAGCGTGGGAGGCACCCCAGCGGATGTCGCTGCTGCGCAACAACTGCAACGGAACGTTTACACACGGCGATCGTCGATCCGGCGGGATCTCGTAGTGAATCTCGAGGGGAACGAATACACGGCTGAACAACTCGGCGATTTGGTGCAGACGGTGTTGGACCGCGTGCCGGGACGTTGAATTTGCGGCAATTCCACGCGGTGAGTTCCGGCGGGGCGGACCTTCAGCGCGGCCAGGCGCTAACGGTGCGCGCATATCGGACTCACTGGCTCTCGCATCCAATGTAGGAGTAGAATGGTCCCCTTTCGGGGTTGCGGGCCGTCGGAGTCACTGGGCCTGCGCGCGTTTGACATCTAAGTGCTTGACAAATGGTTACTTATGCGTTATAGCTTGGCTGTGGTTGACCGTCGGGCCCTTTTCGGGAAGCTTCTGGGAGGCGCCTCCCAGCCCGGCCAGCCCTTAAATTCCCCTAACTCCTTTAGAATCCACTCTTACGAAAAATTGACCTGTAAGTCCTTTATTTCTTACTCTTACAAAATCATTGGACTTAAAGTCCCATCGAATCACACGAAAAAGGGTGGGGGGAGGGGGCTCCTTCTGTCCTTCAGCCACCCGGAGGGCGGTCTGCAAGGGTAGCCATGTCTTTCGCCAAACATGCCGCGCCTACTGAGACAGCGGTTTCTTCGAGCCGGGCGGGGCGGTCTGTGCTCGATTATATTGGCAACACTCCCTTGCTGCGGCTGGACCGCATTGGGCGGGACTTCCCAGACGTCGAATTCAGTGCCAAGGCGGAGTGGTTTAATCCCGGCGGCTCGGTGAAGGATCGGCCGGCGCTGAGCATGATTCAGGCGGGGCTGGCGAGCGGTGCGTTGCGCGCCGGGAAGAGAATCATCGACGCGACCAGCGGAAACACCGGGATCGCTTATGCCATGATCGGCGCCGCGCTGGGTTATGGCGTCACGCTGTGTCTGCCTAATAGCGCTTCGCACGAACGCAAAAAAATTCTGGGCGCCTTTGGCGCGGAGCTGGTGATCACTCCAGGCGACGAGGGGACCGACGGAGCCATTCGCCGGGTGAAGGAAATAGTAGCGGCCGACGCAGAAAAATATTTCTATCCCGATCAGTACGGCAATCCCGCCAACTGGCAAGCGCACTATCGCACCACCGCGAACGAGATTTGGGATCAGACCGGCGGGCGCATCACGCATTTTGTGGCTGGGCTGGGCACCAGCGGCACGTTCGTCGGCACCACGCGGCGGTTGAAGGAATTGAATCCCGCGATCCGCTGCATCAGCTTGCAGCCGGACGCGTCCTTCCACGGGCTGGAAGGCTGGAAGCACATGGAGACGGCGATTCGCCCTGCGATTTACGATGACACACTTGCCGATGAGAACTTCGAAGTCGGCACCGAAGATGCGTATCGCCTGGTCAAGCGGACCGCGCGCGAAGAGGGCCTGCTGATCAGCCCCAGCGCAGCGGCTGCACTTCTCGGCTGCTTTCAGGTCGCGACGAACATTCCGCGGGGGCAGAGTGCGGTGATGGTGACAGTATTTGCCGATGCCGGGACGAAATATCTCAGCGAGCGCTTTTGGGAAGAGTTCTAGCGATGAGCACGGAACCCCGGGCGAGACTCAGCAGCGAGATCGCCGCGAAAATTCGGAACCACGGCGCCGAGACGTATCCGCATGAGTGTTGCGGTGCATTGTTGGGCCGAGAGCTGGCGGACGATTTACGGGAAATCGTGGCGCTGTTCCCGCTGGTCAACCGGCGGGACGATTCGCCTCGCAACCGCTTTTCGGTCACATCTTATGACGTGCGCGACGCGGAGAAAGCCGCCCGGCGGCAAGGCCTGGACGTGCTTGGCTGGTATCATTCGCACCCGGATCATCCGGCGAAGCCGAGCCAATACGATCAGGATCATGCCTGGCCGTGGTATAGCTACATCATCGTCAGCGTGGCCAACGGCGAACCGCAGTACATGACCTCTTGGCGCTTGTCTGACGATCGCACGAAGTTCAGTCCGGAGGATTTGGAGATTCGCGAGCGCGCCAATGTAGGCGCTGGGCCTTAGTCCGGCTTTTCGTCTGCGCTGTATCTAGCCGTCCTAGCTTGTTGGCGGGTCTTTGCTTAGAATTTGGTCAGGAGAACCGACATGGCAGTAAAAGTCATAATCCCAACGCCGCTGCGTGCTTACGCCGGGAAGCGTGATTCCGCCGAATTCAGCGCGTCCACGGTCGGCGAGGCTCTGGGGCACCTAACCACGGAATTTGGCGAACTGCGCAAGCATCTCTTCACCGAAGATGGAAAGCTGCGCAGCTTCGTAAACGTGTATGTGAACGACGAAGACATCCGGTATTTGGCGAAGGAGAACACGCCGACGAAAGACGGCGACACAATCAGCATCGTCCCTTCGATCGCCGGCGGTATTTCCTGCAATTGTTGCTCCTCTGGTTGTTGTTGATTTGGATTTCGGGGACCGCGGCGATGTGGAAGTCCCTGCCTGGCTGCGGGTTAGCGTAATGAATCGCAACTCATGTTCTCTCATCTAACCGGGGTTAGACTCCCCGAGGAGTAAAGGAATCGCAATGGCTACCAAAGTACATCCGCTAACGGGACAGCCCGGAACGGCACCGGGTTCCGCCCAAACGGCGGCAAGCCTGTCCAATGAAGAAATTCTCCGCTACAGCCGGCACCTGATCATGCCCGAGGTCGGCATGGAGGGGCAGCTCAAGCTGAAGAGCGCGAAAGTGCTGCTGATCGGCACGGGCGGGCTGGGTGCGCCGCTCGGGCTCTACCTTGCCGCGGCGGGTGTGGGCCGGCTTGGGCTGGTGGACTTCGATGTGGTGGACATGACGAACCTGCAGCGGCAGGTGACGTTTGGGTCCGACGATGTCGGCAAGCCTAAGGCGGAAGCGGCGCGTGCGCGATTGTCGAATCTGAATCCAGACATTCAGATCGAAACGTTTGAAACCAAGTTAACCAGCGACAACGCGCTGGAGCTGTTCAAGGATTTCGACATCATCGTCGACGGCACAGACAATTTTCCTACACGGTATCTGGTGAACGACGCTTGCATTTTGTTGGGCAAGCCGAACGTGTACGGGTCGATTTTCCGCTTCGAGGGGCAGGTGACGGTGTTCGGCATGCCTGACGGACCGTGCTACCGGTGCTTGTATCCGGAACCGCCTCCGCCGGGCTTGGTGCCGTCGTGTGCCGAGGGCGGCGTCCTGGGCGTGCTTCCCGGCATCGTCGGGTCGATCCAGGCGATGGAGACGATCAAGCTGCTATTGGGGCGCGGCGAAAATCTCGTAGGAAGGTTGCTGCTGTTCGATGCGCTGGCGATGAAATTCCGCGAGCTGAAGTTGCGCAAGAATCCGAATTGCCCGGTGTGCGGCGAGCATCCAACCATCACCAAGCTCATCGATTATTACGAATTCTGCGGCGTTCGCGGGGAAGAAACGCCCGGCCCCAACGTACAGGTGCCGGAGATCGCTCCGCGGGAGCTGAAGTCGCGGCTCGATCGCGGCGATGATCTGTTCATTTTGGACGTGCGCGAGCCGCACGAATACCAGATTTGCAACCTCAAAGGAACGCTGATTCCGCTGGGCGAGCTCCCGCGGCGCGCTCACGAGCTGGATTCGTCGCGTGAAATCGTGGCGCATTGCCGTAGCGGGAAGCGCTCGGCGGAGGCAGTCGATTTTTTGCGCAAGGCTGGATTTCGGAAGATCCTCAATCTGAAGGGTGGCATTCTGGCGTGGTCGGATGAGGTGGATCCTTCGGTTCCGAAATATTGATCCTGGCGCCGGCAACAAAATCCAGGTGGCCAAGCTTTTCAGGAGATGAGATGGCAGCAACCAAGATCACGGTGAATCACAATGGCTCGCTTCGCGTTGAGGGCGATTTCGAGATCGTCGATCCGGAGGGCCGGGCGTTTGGACTCGCTGGCCGCACGACGCTGGCCCTTTGCCGCTGCGGGCATTCGGCCAACAAGCCGTTCTGCGATGGCTCTCACAAGACGTGCGGGTTCGTGGATACGGTAGCGGCCCGCGAGCTCCCCCCGTCCAAGCCCAAATTCTAGGTCGCGATTCCCATTTTAGGCTGAGACTCGTCTCATTCTGAGATGGCCGCGAGTCTCACCATCAGGCGGCTCCTTCTAGTACTAAGTGTCTAAAAATGAATTAGATAGCTGGACATACGATGGGCTTTTTGGTTCAGTGGCGACGTCTCGCCCTTTCCGTCACTCCCGTGCGGTGATCTGTTCCTCCTGTAACTCCCTAAAATTCAATGGCTTACAGACCGACAGTTTCCGGCAGGAAACGGACACCGACGTGCATTTGTTAGGGATTCTCAGTCTTTTGCAGGTGTTTGGGGGCATTCGTGGGCGGTTGGGGCAAGATCATTGGGTTTCTGAGGTTTTCGCGCTCTGGTGAAACGGCGAGCGTGGAAACCGTCGAGTACGCCGGGACGAGGGAATTGTCCCGCGCTCAGCTCGCCTCTTTGATGGCCCTGCTAGTTCTCTTCTTCGGTGGGATCTTTTATCTGCGGTACGCGGGCGTTTCGGGGAGTCCCCAAAGCTATCTCTATCTGGAAGTCGGCGGCACGCTGATTAGTTTTTGCTACGCCGCGAACGCTTTGGTGCGCTTCCGCGGAACGCACGATCGGACGGCGCTCATTCTGGCGTTTGGTTTCGTGCTGTCCGGGATTATCGAGACGGTCGGTTACTTCAGCTTGAACGCGCTGATGCAAGCCGGGCACGCAGCGCCGGCCAGCGTTCCGATGGGCTGGATGGTCAGCCGCACGCTGCTCGCGGTGATGTTGCTGGCCGCCATTGGTGTCGAGAGGTACCTGCCGACGGCGCGACAGCCAAGCCGCGAAACTGCCGGCGCTGTGCTGGTTGTGCTGCTGGCGGCCTATCTCACCAGCGCCGCGTTCCTGGCAGCGCCCGCAGCGCCGGTTGCGCACGCGGCAAGCGTATTTTCTCGTCCATGGGATCTGCTTCCCGGAGTGCTGTTTTTCGCCGCGGCGATTTGCTTTCGGCAGCGTCTGGAAAGCGGCAAGAGTGCGCCGAGCCTGTACGACTATTCGCTGTTCGGAGTGGCCACACTGAACGTGGCCTGCCACGCCGCCGCCACTTTCTCGCGACACCTCTTTGACGGGCCATTCTTCGTGGCGGAACTGTGCAAGACCGGGAGCTACGTGGTCATTCTTTGCGGCGCGCTGTTAGAACAGGCGCGTTTGTTTGAGCAGGTTCGCTCGATGGCGGTCAGCGATTCGCTGACCGGGCTGGCCAACTACCGGCGCCTGATCAGCGTGCTGGAAACCGAGCTGGACCGCTCGCACCGCACGCAGCGGCCGTTCAGCGTAGTGCTGCTGGACATGGATGGGCTGAAAGCGATCAACGATCAATTCGGGCATCTGACCGGCAGCCGGGCGCTGGTGCGTCTCGGCAAGATTCTCGCGCACCATTGCCGAGCGATCGATACTCCGGCGCGTTATGGAGGCGACGAGTTCGCACTGGTTCTGCCCGAAGCCGGGCGCGACATTGCCGCGCGCGTGGTGGTGCGCATCCGGGAGCGCCTTGCCGCGGAAGCAGAGAAGCCTGCGCTTTCCGTCAGCGCCGGCGTTGCGGCTTTTCCCGAAGACGGCGACACGCCGGAACAGCTTCTTGGGGCCGCCGACCGCGCGCTCTACGGAATGAAGAACCGCGGCGGCGGCGGCATTCAAAATCTAACGCGGATCGCCGCGTGCTTGTGAGGATGACCAGCGATGCCTCGCAAGACAACCTATAGCTTTCATCGCGCCGAACGCCGCATCCCGATGGAGATACCCGTGGTTTTGGACGGGCATCGCAAGACGCCGGGCGCGGAATCGACCTTTACGGAAAATGTCAGTGCGCGTGGCGCCCGCGTGGTCAGCGTGCGTCGCTGGGACAAAGGCGAGCCCCTGACGTTTGTTTCGCGCACTGGAGAGTTTCGCTCCTCAGCACGGGTGGCCTACTGCCAACCTTTGCATGGCGAAGGCTATGCAATTGGCGTGGAGTTTCTCGAGCCCACAGGGCGATGGGTAGTTCAATCATAGAGAGAGCTTGGCCCAACGGCAGAGCGGATAGGAGGGGAACGCCTGGAACGGAAGACAATTAACTGGTGCAAAAAAAAGAATAGGAGTTGAAGCGCCGCGCGGAAGAGAAGGCCGTTCGGCGCTTCATTCTTTTTTGGGAGATTCTTGGACAAACGACGGGCGTTTACAGATCGGCGAGGCGAAGCTCGGTGTCGGCGTTTTTCCAGGCTGCTTTGAATTGCCGCTCCACCCAAGCGGCATCCGCATCCCTTTGCTGCGCATTTAAGCTCTGCATCAAGCCGAAAAGCGAGCGCGGGTTGCGTGGATTGCGGCGCAAGTCTTCGCGGAAAACTTGCTCCGCATCGGTCGCCTTTCCCGCAGCAAGCAGGGCGCTGCCCAGCGATTCTCTTACCGGGTAATACCAGTCCGGTGGTTCGTCGTAATTCAACGCGTCCTGGAGTTCCACTGCTTTGCGCCAATGAGCGACAGCCTCATCTTTGCTGCCGCGAGCCATGGCGACTCTGGCGTCCACGACCTGCGCGGCCAAAGCCAGCACATCCTTGGCGGTGTTGAACTCACCCAGATTGGCGTCGGCGGGAAACGCCGCCGCATCCGCGGTGAATTTGTCGCGCTCCGCCGCAGCCTTTTCCTTGTCGCCGCGGGCCGCGAAAGCCAGCGTGCGGGCGTAGCGCCACATCACGTGAGTGGCGGGCAACTCCTTGACAGGCTCCGGCGCCGTCAGGATCGCGTCCCACTTGTTGAATCGCGCATCCACCCAGAACGGCGTCATGATGAAACTGTCGAGCATCGGCATTGTTTTCATGTGCGGCATCAGGCGAGTAGCCAGGCCGTCTGCGGCCGCTTTTGCTTCGACGTAGCGTCCCTCCATGCACGCCGCAGCAGCGAGAAAATGCTCGTTGTGGCCGTGGTACATCAGGTCGTACATGCTGCCTTCTTGGTCTGCCTTTCGCGCGTACACTCGATCGACTTTCACGGCTTCCTCATTGCTCTTAGCCGCGTCCGCATAGTCTCCCGTGCGGAGGTAGATGTGCGCCGGCATGTGCACCAGGTGTCCGGCTTGCGGAACCAGGGTTTCCAGACGCCGGGCGCTGGGTAAAGCGCGCTCCGGATGCGGCGAGGCCTCGACGGCATGAATGTAAAAATGATTTGCACCCGCGTGATTCGGATCGCGCGCCAGAACCGACTCGAGGACGCGCACGATTTCTTCCGTGTTTTCGCCGGGCTGTCCGTCGTGAGTCCAGAGCCTCCACGGATTCAAGTCCATCAAGCTTTCGGCGTAAAACGTCGCCGCGTCCAGGTCATCGGGATATTTCTCGGAGAGCGCCTTCATCGCTGCCGCGTAGTTAGCCGCAAGTTTTTGGTAATCCGGAGTTGCGTCGCCGGAATAGCGGGCGGCCAGGGCCGATACATAGTCGCGCTCCACCTGTGGCGCATGCTCCCCAAGTTTTGCGGCTTTCTGAATGGTCGCATACGCAAGTTTTTCCCTGTCGGCATCCACGTCCATGTTGTAGTTCGGCCCGACCGCAAGCGCGATGCCCCAAAGCGGCATTGGGGATGCGGGATCGAGGGCCGCGGCTTGCTGAAACGCGCGTCCAGCCTCATCGTGATTGAAACCGTAGACGAAGGTCAGACCTTGATCGAAGTAATCCTGCGCGGCCTTGTTCTTTGTCTCGATGGAATGATGCTGGCGTCCGATCGCCGTCAGGGAGAGATCGGGCGGGCGCTCGGTGGGCTTTTGCTGCCGGGCAATTGCGCTCGAGTTCCAAACGATGGACAGAATTAGGACTGTCGAGAATGCGCGCATTCTGCGGCCTCACTCGAAATGTAGGATTGGACGGGCCGGTCTAAAAGACCGGCCACTACACGTTGGCAATTGGGGCAGTATAGCTCAGGCACTTTTTCGCGCAAGGGTCGCATAGACGGCGATCATTCCTTCGATCATTTTCTGGGCGGAGAAGTTCTCGGCGATGCGCTTGCGGGCTGCCTGGCCCATTTTTCGGGCGCGCGCCGGATCACGCAGAATTGCCAACGTTGCGTCGTGCAAAGCAGGCACGTTTGCCGCCTCTACCAACAGACCGCTTTGGCCGTCTTCGATGATTTCGCCGAGGGCGCCGCGGTTGAAGGAGATCGACGGAATCTCGTAGGCCATCGCGGCTAAAAGGGAATTGTTGAGTGCTTCGAAGAACGATGGCAGCAGGAATACGTCCAGAGCGGCGTACACACTCTCGACGTCCGTAACGAAACCCGCAAAAATGACGGCGTCCGCGACGTCGAGTTGCCGCGCCAGCGATTCGAGTTGTGATCGGCAGGGCCCATCACCGGCCAGCAACAGTTTGGCGGCGGGAAATTCCTTGCGGACTTCGGCGAGCGCGCGGATCAGCCACTCCTGCCCTTTGTCCGGCAGCAACACGCCAACGCATCCGAGCAACGGCGCCTCGCCGGAGATTTCCCAACGCTTTCGCGCTGCTTTCCGCTGCTCCGGTGTAAATGTGGGCGGAATCTCGGCGCCTTCGTACACGACGGCTAGTTTTTCGCGCGGCACACCGGAGGCCGCGGCTTGCTCCCCTACCCACTTGGAGTTTGCGACGATGCGCGCGGCCGCTTCGTATCGGGCGCGGGCTATGCGGCTCTTGCCGATGGGATATCCGACGCGGCGCGAAATGATGAGCGGGAGGCGTTTGTGCGCGCCCGCGAGCCAAGCGGCGGAAACCGCGTGAGCCTCGTTTGCGTGCAGCAGATCGAAGCGTCCGCTGCGCAGCAGGCCACGAATCTTTCGCGCGGCGGGCAGCCGCAACATTCCCCGCGAAACGAAGTGCACCGGGATACCGCTGGCCGTTGCGCGTTCCCCGAGCGCCGAGTTCTCGGCGGCGACGAGCTCCGCGAGGTGGCCGCGTGCATGCAAGCCTTTGAGCAGCAGCAGCGCTTGATTTTGTCCCCCGCGCCAAGCGGTCTCAAGATCGACCAGCAAAGGCTTCACGAGCGGGCTCCCGCTCTTCCCTTGGTGGCGCTGGTTAATTTTCCCAGCTTGGCGTACTTCAGGCGCACCGAGCGCGCGGCCATCTGGGCGATCAAGGCACCGCGGTAGCCGTCGAGAAATCCTGCGCGCAGGACGAAAGTTCGAAACCAGCTCCACGGCGTCGCGAACCACAGCGCGGCGCGCCATTTGCGCTTTCCGTGCGCAAACATCTGTTGCGCCGCCAGCGTGGTGTAGCGCTCGACTTTGGCCTCGTGCTCGTCGAAGGAACGCACCGTGTAGTGCAGCAAGTCTCCGCTGAGGCGTCCTGTTTTGCCCTGGAAGCGCAGCGACTCGTGGATGATTCCGGAAAATTCCGCTTCGGCACGGCGATACAAACGGCGCTGAAAATCCGGGTACCAGCCCGAATACCGAATCCACGCACCGAGATACCACGTGCGCCGGGCCATTTCGTAGACGCTGCACTCGGCTGGGTGTTTTTTCCAGTTCCAAAGAGAGGTGTGCAACGGGCTGCTCAGTTCTTCGTCGGCATCCAGGGAAAGGATCCAGTCGTTGGTGGCGCATTCGGACGCAAAATTCTTTTGGTCCGCGTAGTTGGTCCACGCGCGAAAGAAGAACGAGGCGCCGTACTGGCGGGCGATCTCTTCGGTGCGGTCCGTGCTGCCGGAGTCCACAACGATAATTTCGTCCGCAATACCTGCCAGGGAGGCCAGCGCGCGAGGCAGGTTATCTTCCTCATTGAGCGTGATAAGGCAGGCGGAGACGCGGTTCATCGCAAGTTGGAGGGAAGCTAAGAATCTGCGGTCAGTATCTCACACTCACGCAGCGCCGCAATCTTACTTGGGTTCGAAGCTGATGCGGAGCACGGTTTCGCCGATGCGGAACTCGGCGCCGTTTTGCAGCATGGCCGCCCGCGCGCGCTCCTCTTCGTAGAACGTGCCGTTGGTGGAATCGAGGTCCCGCAAATGGACGTAGTCCCCGCGGACTTCAAGCACGCAATGGTGACGCGAAATCTCAGGATCTAGCAAGGCGATGTCCGCGCCTTCGCGTCCGAGGACGACGCGCGGCTTGGAAAGTTTGTAGACCGCGCCTTTACCTGGGCCGGAAACAACGGTGAGCGTTACATTCTTGTTGGCGGGGAGCTTGGCGCTGTCGTCCTGCTCCAACAGGTGCAGGTTCGAGGAGGCGGTGTTGGAGCGCGCGAAGGACGGCAAAGGAGAAATCACCATGGTCGCGTCGGGGCGCCGCGTGTTGTCGACGATAGTGCTACGTCCACACCGCGAGCAATGGAATTGCACTTTGGGGTGGATGCCGACATCGGTATCCTTCAGCACGTGCTGCGTGCCGCAGTGTGTGCAAGCTACCTGCATGGCTCGAAGTTAGCAGCCCGCGGGAAGCGGTGCCAGATAGGCTGGAGGCTCCTTGCCGCAACGGTAACTCCAGCTTCGTTGGGAAGTCATCGATGCCACGCAGCGGACAGGCACCTGCCTGCTCGATGTGCTACGATGGCAGCTTCCACATCAATCAGGGAGAACGTGCCTTGTCGGAGCATATTTCACGCAAAGAATTGAAGACGGACAAAATCCACGATGCCATCGAGCATAGCGCCGAGGCGGTCTATTCGCACAAGCAGGTGACGCTGATTGCGCTGCTAGTGGCGTTAATCGTGGTGGCGGGCTATGGTGGCTGGAACATCTACACGGACCGGCAGACGGCGGCGGCCTCGGCGGCATTTGACAACGCCATGAAGGCGTACAACGGGCGAGTCGGCGCCGGCGCGACGTCGGAACCCGCCGAGCCCGGCGAGGTCACGTATCCCGATGAAGCGGCGCGCTCCAACGATGCGGTGCAAAAATTCACGGCGGTTGCCGACAAGTACCCGAGCACGAATCCGGGTCGGCTGGCCCGCTATTACTCGGCGTTGTGTCTGGAAGATCTCGAGCGGCAGAATCAGGCACTGGAACAGCTGAAAAAGCTCAGCTCCGGCGGCGACAAGGAGCTGGCCAGCATGGCGCAGTATCAAACCGCGGTGATTTACGCGCGGAACGGTAAGACGGACGACGCCGTCAAGATTTATCGCGGGCTTGCCGATAAGCCTTCAGCGTTCGTGCCGCGTCCGCTGGCGCTCTTGGAGCTTGCCGGCGTCCTGCGGCAGACGAATCCGAAGGAAGCCGCGAACGTCTATCAACAGATCAAGAAAGAATTTCCCGAATCGGCCATTGCCGAGGAAGCGGACCGCGGCCTGGAGACGCTCGCACCGAACTCCTGAGCCAGGAGATCCGCAGTCGCGTGCCCGCAAAACCCACGGAGTAATCCCATCGACCGAGTGCCGACACCTTCGCCCTGGGCGATGCGAGCAGAGAATTCGCGTGGCCGCCGCTATCCGGAACCCCCGCACCCCTATCGCAGCGAATACGCACGAGACCGCGACCGTATCATTCACGCGCGCGCCTTCCGCCGGCTGGAAGCCAAGACGCAGGTCTTCACCACGCGCCTCTCCGATCATTTCCGCAATCGGCTGACGCACACGCTGGAGGTCTCGCAGATTGCGCGCACCGTCGCGTCGGCGCTGGGCCTGAATGCGGAGCTTGTCGAGGCGCTGGCGCTCGTTCACGACATCGGGCATCCGCCGTTTGGCCATGCCGGCGAGCGCAAGCTCGACGAGCTCATGCGGCGCCACGGCGGAAGCTTCAATCACAATCTCCACGCGCTGCGCATCGTCGAGCAGTTCGAGCAGCGTTACCTGGATTTTCCCGGCCTGAACCTCACCTTCGAGGTTCGTGAAGGCATCATCAAGCACTCGAGGGAATACTCCGCCAAAGAGTTTCCGCAGTTGGCAGAGTACCTTCTCGATCTGCGGCCGCCGCTCGAAGCTCAATTGATCGACTGCGTGGACGAAATCGCATACAACACGGCCGATCTGGATGATGCGCGGGAAGCGGAGCTGCTCGATCTGGACGTTTTGTGCCGGGAAGTGCCGATCTTCGGAGAAGCGTATGCGCAGGTGAATGCGGGGCATCCCTCTTCGCGGGAAAAGCTGAAGTTCAACGAAGCACTGAAGCACGTCCTCGATCTGCTGGCCACGGACTTGATCGAGACGACCAGTCAGCGCGTGCGGGATGCTGGCGTCGCGTCCGTGGAGGATGTCCGAAAAGCGCCGAAGCGTTTTGCGGGTTTCAGCGAAGAATTTGGCAAGCGCAACGCGGAGTTGAAGCGTTTTCTGTTCACGAATATTTACGATCGGCCGATCATTACCGAGGACCGCGATCGTTCAGTGCGCTGCCTGGAAGAACTCTTTGCGTACTATCTGGATTCGCCCGGGTCGATGCCGGCTACTCACGAAGAGCTTACGCGGACAGAAGCCCGGCACGCGGTCGTGTGCGACTATATAGCGGGCATGACGGATCAGTTTCTGCTGCGCCAGCACCGCCAGCATTTCGGCTCGTCTGCGGATGCGGCGAATGCGTCTGCTTAGCCGGAAGCGTGAACCTCCGCCAGCGCCGGGCTCCCAAGAAGACGAACCAAAGTAACGACGTGAAGTGTTCCGCCCTGCCACCGGGCTAGGTACAATGCAGAAGCCCGACCGAGCCTCGCCAACCGTAGGAAGGGAAGTGCCAGCGGTGTTTTCACGGTTATTTTCAAATGCGCGCGCGAAGATGTGGGTGGTGGCCATGCTGTGCCTGGCCTGCGCGGTGCCTGTTTCGGGCCAGACGCTGCCTGCGCCGGCCACGATGCCCGCTGCGCCGCTGCAGACCGTAACGCCGGTCGATCCGCTCGGACTTGGACGAGAGACGCCGCGCGGAACCGTGATCGGTTTCATCCGGGCCGCCCAGGAAGAAAACAACGAAGTAGCGGTGCAGTACTTCCAGCCCGGGCCAAAGGGTCATCACACCACCCCCGCCGAGGAACAAGAACTTGCTACGCAACTTCTCGCCGTCCTGAACGCGAGGTTTCCGAGTAGCGCACTCGATTCCATCAATGCGCAAGTCCAGGGGCAGGATTTGCAGACGCAGAACGAGATAAAGATAGGCGGCACCCACGTTCTAAGCGAGTCCTTTCCGCTCTACCTCGTCTACCTGGAGGAGCCGCGCGGCACAAAACTTTGGTTCATTTCGCGGAAGACACTCGATGACGTGCCGGAAGCGTACTATTCGCTGCACTTCCCGCGGCTGGAGAAAGAGCTGCCGGCGTTTTTGGTTAAGAACCGTCCGTTGGGGATGCCGCTGTGGCAATGGATAGCGATTGTGCTGCTCGCGCCGGTTGCCATGGCACTGGGCTGGCTGGTCGCGCTTTTCTCGCGGGTATGCTATCAGCTTGCGCGGCGCTTGCGGGGACTTCCGCCGCTTCCCCCCGAGCCGCGCCGCCGGTTTGGCCCCGGGGCCATGCTGGCCGCGGTGCTCATTCACTACAATTTTGTCTATCAGATCGGTACGTCGATCCTCTACCGGCAGTACTACCAACGAGTCATTTTGATCTTGCTGGCCTCGGCGTTCTATTGGGCGGTGACGCGGGTTACGCACTGGGTCTTCCGCAACATTTCTCTGGGTTTGACCGTGCGTGGCCTGTTGGCGGAGCGCTCGCTGGTGTCGCTAACGCGGCGCGTGCTGGATGTGGGGATTTTCCTTGCCATCGGGTTGTTCGTCCTGAGCAAACTCGATGTGAACGTCACCGCAGCGCTCGCAGGTCTGGGGATCGGCGGCCTGGCGATCGGCCTCGGCGCGCAGAAAACGTTTGAAAACTTGCTCGGCGGCATTTCCATTCTCACGGACAAGGCCATCGTAGTCGGCGATCCGTGCAAGATCGGCGATCAAACAGGCGTAGTCGAAGATATTGGGCTGCGCTCGACGAAACTGCGCACGGAGAGCCGGACCCTGGTATCGATTCCGAATGGCACGGTCGCCACGGCGACGCTGGAGAATTTCAGGTTTCGCGACAAGATTCTATGCAAGCAGGTGGTGCGTTTGCGCTATGACCTGTCGGCCGATCACTTGCGCTACGTGCTCGAGCAGATCTACGAGGTCCTGGTTCATGACGCCAAGGTCGAGGAATCGACCGCGCGCGTGCGGCTGCTACGGTTCGGAGAGAATGCCATCGAAGCCGAGATTTATGTGTATATCCTCGAGCGCGATTTCAACGAGTTTCTTGTGGCACAGGAGAGTCTGCTGCTGCAGGTGATGGAGACGCTGGAGCGAACGGGAGGGGCGGTGGCGCTGCCCTCGCAAACGACGATGGTCACCCAGGACCAATGGGTCGATCCGGAGAAAGCGGCGGCGGCGCAGAGAGCCATTGAGAAGAGCCGCGAAGCCGGCGTGCCGGGACCAAAGCATCCGGAGCTCGCGCCGGACGGCGGCGCGAAAAAGCCCTGAACCCTGTTCTTCGGAGCGCAGAGACAATCACTATTGATCGAAAGTGTTGCAGGCGGCGATGGAGCCGCTGTCCAGTCCTTTGCTGAACCAAGACATGCGTTGCTGAGATGTGCCGTGGGTGAAGGAGTCCGGGACAACGTGGCCGGCGGCCATCTTTTGCAAACGGTCGTCACCCACGGCAGCGGCGGCGCCGAGCGCGGACTCGACGTCTCCCTTTTCAAGCAAGCCGCGCTGCTGCGTGGAATGCGCCCAAATGCCGGCGAAACAGTCGGCCTGCAGCTCCAAGTGGACCGAAGCAGAATCCTGCCCGTGCGAATTTCCCTGCACGCGGCGCTCGATGCCGAGAATATTCTGGACGTGGTGGCCGATCTCGTGGGCCAGAACGTAGGCCTGCGCGAACTCGCCGGGCGCGCCGAAGCGCTGCTTGAGTTCGTCGTAAAAACCTAAGTCAATGTAGACCTTTTCGTCGCCCGGACAATAAAAGGGGCCGGTGGCGGATTCGGCGCTGCCGCAGCCGGACTGCGTGTAGTTCCGGAACAGCACCAGTTTGGCGTGATGATAAGGCTTGCCGGCTTGCTGCGGGAGGATCTGCGTCCAAGTGTTTTGCGTGTCGTCGAGGACGAAAGAAACGAATTGCACCAGCGGCTGCTCAGCCGTATCACGTGCGGGATTCGGAGTGCTGGTGGCTGCCGGACCGGGGCTCGCGCCGCCAACGCCCAGCAACGCGAAGAAGTTCTGCTTAAAGACAAGGCTAAGGACGAGCAGAACGACGGCGCCGCCTATGCCGATATGCATACCGCCAAACTGAAATCCGCCGCCATTGCCGGACTCATCGCGGCGATCTTCGATGTCCTGGCTTTCACCACCGGGTGTCCAACGCATGGTGATTCTCCTGGATGTTGAGAGACAGGAATGGTAACACTCGCGCGGGTGGGAGTGAATGTGTGTGTTTTCCTCTGTGAATGAGGATGGATGCGCCACGCGGCGCTACGGACTGGTTTGTGCCGGGAAGACTGTCGTGTCCGCTTGCGTGAAATCGAAGCGGACGAGCCACTCGCTGGCAACGTGTTGGTTGCCGACCTTGGCGGGGGCAAAATCCCAGCGGCGGGCGGCTTGCAGGGCGGCGTCGCCGAAGAACTTGCTGGGTGTGGAGGCCAACTCCGCGCCGGTTACGCTGCCGGTAGAGTCGACGTGAACTTTAACTACGACTCGCACCGTGCCGCGAATCGTACTTCTCGATCTCTGGGACACTTCAGGCAGAACCTGATTCAGCACCTCGCCTTGCGTCACATCTCCCGCGGTTGGCTGAACATTGGATGGTTCTGGGAGGGATCGAGCGGGCGAAGCGGCGGGAGTGGAGGAAGGCTGATCCTTCTTGACGAACTCTCTCTCGCTCGTGGGTTGCACGAGATCTTGCGCCGATGGTTGCGGAGGTTGCAAAGCCGAGCGCTCCGCGGGTCGCGGTGCGGGCCGGTCCGTCGCGGGAGCAATTGGCTTTTGCGATTTCGGCTGAGGTTTTGCGGGAGCAGAAGGCTCGACCTTCGCCGGGGTGAGCGGCGCCGAGGGTTCCACAGCGTGCTGGCTGGGTGCTGCGGAAGTTGCGGGCTCGGTGTCCGTTTGGCGATTGCGGAATCGCGGGATGGCCAGCACCGCACCGAGCGTCAAAGCCACCAAGACCGCCACGATGACGTAATACGACCTGCTTGGTGCGCCTTTTCCCGCGATCGCTTGATTCTGCAGCGCATGCTTCTTGGCCACGGGTAGCGGCGGCACACGTGAAAGCGGAATGGACAAGGGGTCGATAGGTGCGGCGGACTTCGCCGGCACGGCCACTGCCGGCGCGGATGGGGTCGGTTTTGCTGCGGCCGGCTTGATTGGATCAGGCACGCTCGTGGCGGACACGCTCGGAGCCGGCGGGGTCGCGGGCGGGTTGAGCCGCGTGGAGATTTCAGTGACACTCCATCGGCGCCGCGGGTCCGACTGCAAGCTGTGACGCGCGATGTCCAAAAATGGCTGCGGCAGCGTGTCCGCCACCGGCAATTCCCCTTGGTCCGCGGGTCGCGAGGCGGTTCGCTCTGGCGCACGTTGCGTCAGAGTTTCGACCAGGGTTACGCCGAGCGCCCAAACGTCTCCTGCCGGTGAGCTCTCTCCTTTGGCGGATTCGGGCGGGCTGTATGCGTCTGGCTTCGCGACGCCAAGCGGGGCTTCGCCGATGCGGCAGAGCGAGTCGCTCGAGAGCTTGAGCTGATCATCGATGGCCAGGATGTTTCCAGGCCTGATGCGACCGTGCAGGAAACCCTTGCCGTGAAGATACGTGAGGGTCTCCAGGAACGGTTCGAGCATGTCGCGCGTTTCTGCGGGCGTTAGAGCGCGCTGCGGCAGGAATTCAGCGAGATTCTCCGCGGCGAACTCCATTACCACGTAGAGCAGATCCATTCCTGCCAGGTGGCAGCGCCCAGTTTCAAAGAGCTTGATCAGATTTGGATGAGAGAGCTGCGCTGCCTGCTTCCAGCGGGAGAGCTGGAGGTCGGCGTTCGAAGCATCCGCCTGCACGAACTTGATCGCAGCTTTTTGAGGTTTGCCATTGCCGCGCTCGGTCAGGAATACGACGCTGTGATCCGAGCCTCCCAAGTGTTCGAGCAACTGAAATTCGCCGTCAACGACTTGGCCTTCGCATTGTTTCCAAGTATCGGACATTGTGCACCCCCGTGTCCGGCCACAAAGTAAGGACCATTGTACTCTCGTGATGACCCTGACAAGCCTGTACCGAGGTTCAGGTCGATACTTGGTTACCAGGGCAGGTTGGCGGGCCCCCGGTTGGCCTCAGGAGCGCAGGTGGGAGGGGCCGCTGACGAAGGGATTGCCGCGTTCGTAGAAGCGCAAGAGGCGCCCCGCAGCTTGGGTGATGCCGATGCGGGCGCTTACGCCGACTCGGCTCTTAGACGCTCCGGCAGGGCGCCGGCTGGGTAGCAGAAGGGAGCCCAGCCACAGGGGTCCTGGCGCGCAGAGATCGACGCCATCGACACGGCGGTCGATTTGCAAGGCGGAAGCCAAGCGCCCCGGGCCGCGCGTGAGGTCGAGGAGGCGTGACGTGCTGCGCTGAAGCCGCATTTGCTCAACGCCATCGAGAGGTTCCAGGGCACGGATCAGGACTCCTCCTCCGACACCCGGCGACTCGCTGCTAACGTTGAGCATGAAATGATTTCCGTAGGTGAAATACACATACGCGTGTCCGCGGCGCAGAAACATCGAGCGATTGCGAGGGGTCGGTCCGCGAAAATGGTGAGCGGCGGGGTCTCTCGGAGGATAGGCTTCGGTTTCGACAATGCGGCCGGTGAGTCTGCCGGTGGGGAGCTCGCGGACGATGACTTTGTCGATGAGGAAGCGAGCAAGCGCAACGGTGTCGATGGGAAGCTCCGCGCGGCGAAGGCGGCGAATCATACTCGCTCGCGGTGGTGAACTGTGGTAATAAATAGGAGGGGCGCGCCGTAGGGATTTCATGGGGTCTGCGCCTTAACCTTAAGATGAGAACGCCAAACGAGCGCCTCGCATGGGTCCGGGAAACATTGTATTTTAAATACGGCTTTGTCGTGATTGAATTTCATGCTGCCAACGGTGGGTCACATTAAGCAGTCTCGCCAGGGGTGTCAAGGCGTCTGGAATATTCTGAGGTGGGCGTGGTGTGAAAGATTTGCGATTTCCACAGGACGCAGGCGACTCGCGTCCTAGCCGGGAACAGGCTAAAATTGGGAATGCCAGAGACGCTGGGTCGCGATAGAATTGTGACCGTCTGCTCGGTGGATAGACGAAGCTGTCCCCCTTTGTACTAATCCGACCGCGCTGCCGAGGCGCGCAAAGTGCAATCGATGAAACAAGACCAGCGCTTAATCGTGCGGAAACGGACGCAGCAGCTCGTATACCTCGAGTTGGGCCGCGACAACGGCGGCGTCATGTTGAATCTTTCCGAAGATGGCTGCAGCTTTCAGGCGATCACGCCGGTGAAATGCGGCGAAACGCGCTTCGCTTTTCAGATCAGCGGGGGCAGGCGAATCGCGGGGGAAGCAGAAGTGATGTGGGTCGATGACGTGGGAATCATGGGCGGCCTGCGATTCTTGAATCTTCCCGCTGAGGCCCGCAAACAGATTCGTCTGTGGTTGCAAGAAACCAATGCCCCCGAGGAGCACGGAACTTTGGAGAGGGCCGTGGCCGCACCGCTCGATAGCGTAGCGCGAAGCTCGCGAGCGGGAGCGGGCAGAGAAGCAAGCGCGGAGTCGATGTCGTCGAGAGAATACCGGAGCTCGCCGTTTCATGCCGGCGGCCGCACGGTGGAAGAGGAAACGCCGCCCCCGTCGGCGTGGGCGCATTTGCGAGCCGCGAGCTCTCCTGCGATGCAAGACGAGCGATTCGCAGTGCCGTTGTTGCGGGAAGAATTGTCTGCTGTCGTTCCCCGGGCGAGGTCGGTGGCGCTGTGGCGCGCGCTTGCGGTGTTGGCGACAGCTGCTGCCATCGCGTTGCTGCTGGTGACTTATCAGCACGAAGTAGGGGATTCGCTCATCTGGTTGGGACAGTCACTTTTGGGAAAGACCAAGGCATCCGCGGTGGTACCCGAGAGCAAGGCGAGTCCGGCGGACAGCAATACTCCCGGTTCATCCCCCGAGATTAGCCCGGCCCCGCAAAGGCCGGAGGAACAAAGGCCCGAGGAAGCGGAAGTAACGCCGAAGAAGGTCCCTGAAGCAACGGCGCGCACGGAAAACCAACCCGCGAAGCTAGATACCTCTGGTACCGGGGAACCCCGGCAGGAATCGGTGCTGGAGAAACAGGTAATTCGGGACAAGCCGGAGGTTTGGGACTCGGGTGAAAGTGTCGAGTCTTTGTGGGGCGCGGTGCAAGGCGGCTCGGTGTCGGCAGAGCGCTCCTTAGCCGAACGCTTTGTTCGAGGGGAAGGCGTGATTAAGAATTGCGAGCAGGCCAAAGTCCTCCTGAGAGCCGCTGCAAACCGGGGCAGCCGGGAAGCAAGGCTGCGGCTGTACGAGTTGGAGACCCAGGGCTGCCATTAATTCAACCGACACAGAGTTGCGGCAGGGGCCGCCATTCCTTGACTTGGCGGGCAGGCAACTCAATAATGAGAAGACATGAGCGTGCGCGCCGGAGGCGCTGAAGAGATGTTCCTTGACGTCAAGGACCTTGCCGTCCGTAAGCAATCGATCCGGAAGAGCTACGCGCCCGGCAGCATCGATTACCAGACGGGGGAGATGAAGCAGATTGATCCCCTGGAAGTGAACGCGACCGCCGAGTTGCTGGAAGGGCAGATTCGCGTCGCCGGCGAGATCGACACCAAAGTCGAGCTGGTATGTGCCCGGTGTCTCGAGCCGGTTGTGGACGAAGTCAATCGGTCGTTTGACCTGTTCTACAGCCCGTTGCCCAAGGGCCAGAAGCCGGAAGAAGCGCGGCTGAAAGAAGATGACGCCGAGATCGGGTTCTTCGAAGGCCAAGGACTCTTCCTGGCGGATGTTTTGAGAGAGCAGGTGCTGCTGGCATTGCCGATGAAGGTGATTTGCCGCAGCGACTGCCGGGGCTTGTGCCCCGATTGCGGTGCGAACTTGAATCATGAAGAGTGCCGCTGCGAGACTCACGCGACAGACCCGCGATTGGCTCCCCTCGCGCGCCTGAAGCAGGACTGGCTGAAAAAACAATAGTTTTCAGGGCCGAAAGCCCATACAATCCGCCCAAGTCGGCGGCAACGAGGAGTATTGCTATGCCTAACCCAAAACGACGGCATTCGAAAAGACGAACGAGCACGCGGCGGGCGCACGACTTTTTGTCCAAGCCGGCGCTGGGTAAATGCCCGAATTGCCACGAGATGAAGCAGCCGCACCAGGTTTGCCCCCACTGCGGCTACTACAAGGGCCGAGCGGTTCAAGACAAGTCGGCCTAGTGCGAGCCTAGCCCGCGGATCGAGCGACAGCCTTTCCACCGGTATTTTTTCCGGAACTGCCAGGTCGAACTCTCCATGATCACCATCGCCGTTGACGCCATGGGCGGTGACCACGCTCCCCGCCCCGAGATCGAGGGCAGTGTGCTAGCCGCGCGGGAGCTGGGGATACGCATTTTGCTGGTAGGCCAGCCCAACGCCGTCCGCGCGGAGCTGGCCAAGCATGCCGTGCCGAACTTGCCGATCGAGGTTGTGGCGGCCAGCGAAGTCATCACCATGGATGATCACCCGGCGCAGGCGTTTCGCAGGAAAAAAGACAGCTCGGTGCACGTAGCGGCCCGCTTGGTGCGGGAGGCGAAGGCCGACGGTTTGGTGAGCGCTGGGAATACTGGCGCGGTGATGACGGTGGCGCGATTTTTGTTGGGGACGCTCGAGTCGGTCGACCGTGTTGCGCTAGCAGCGCCTTTCCCCAACGCGAAGGGCGGCGTTTCAGTCTTGCTGGACGTCGGCGCAAATGTGGACTCCAAGCCCGAGCATCTGGTGCAGTTTGCAGTGATGGGCGAAATTTACTACCGCGCGACGTTTGGCCACCGCCGGCCTCGCGTGGGGTTGCTCTCGGTCGGCGAGGAAGAGATCAAGGGGAACGAACTGACACGCGAGGTCTATAACCGCCTGAAAAAGAGCTCGGTTCATTTTGTAGGCAATGTGGAAGGTGGCGATTTGTTTTCGGGTGATGTGGATGTGATCGTGTGCGATGGATTCGTGGGGAATATCGCGCTGAAGATCTGCGAGGGCCTGGCATTGCAGATTTTTGAGGTGTTGAAAAAGTCCCTTAAGAGCTCGCTGGTTTCGCAGGTGGGTGCGATGCTGTCGCAGGGCGCATTCAAGGGCTTGAAGAAGAAGATCGACTATACGGAGTACGGTGGCGCGCCGCTGTTGGGGGTGCGCGGCGTCTGCGTGATCGGCCACGGACGTTCGAACGCGAACGCCGTCAAGAACGCTATCCGCGTGGCCGCGGGTCTCGCTCGCTCGCGCATGAATGAAAAAATCGAACAGGGGCTCTCGGCCGCCGGCGTTCACGCGTAGCGGCAACAAGAGGAACTACGATGGGGAAAATTGCATTTGTGTTTCCCGGGCAAGCGTCGCAATACCCGGGCATGGGGAAGGAACTGGCGGACAAATATCCGGCGGCGCGAGCTGTCTTTGAAGAGGCCGACCGGACGCTAGGATTTTCGATTTCGCAAATGTGTTTCGCTGGCTCGGAAGAAGACCTGAAGTTAACGGCGAATACGCAACCCGCGATTCTGACCTGCTCCGTGGCGGTATACCGGATTCTTGCGGAGAAGGGCATCACTCCGAATTTCGTGGCCGGGCACAGTCTCGGTGAATATTCCGCGCTGGTGGCGGCGGGTGCGATGAAGTTTTCCGACGCCGTGCAGATTGTGCGCAAGCGGGGAACGTATATGCAAGAGGCGGTGCCGCCGGGGCTCGGCGCGATGGCCGCGATCATGGGATTGTCGCCGGCGGTGGTGATGGATGCCTGCAAGCGCGCGGCTGGAGGCAAAGTTTGTTCGCCGGCCAACCGGAATTCGCCCGAGCAGACCGTGATTTCGGGGCATGCGGAGGCGGTCAAGCGGGCGGTCGAAATTGCTTCGCAGTTGGGCGCCAAACGAGCGGTGATCCTGGCCGTGTCGGCGCCGTTCCATTGCGCGTTGATGATGCCCGCGCAGGAACGCTTGGAGAAGGACCTGCGGAAAGTGGAGATTGGGGCGCTGCGCGTTCCGTTGGTGACCAACGTCGATGCCGACACCGAGACCAGCGGCGAAGAAGCCCGCGATGCGCTGATCCGCCAGGTGACCATGCCGGTCCGCTGGGAAGAGTCTGTGCGCGAGCTGATCGATGAGGGCGTGAACACCTTTGTCGAAGTCGGACCAGGCCGCGTGCTTACAGGATTGCTGCGCCAAATCGAGCGGTCGGTGGGCACACTCAACGTCGAAGACGAAAAGAGTCTTGCAACGACGGTGGAGAAAATCGCACAAGCCCGCGAAGACGCGGCATAGGTAGCACAGGCACTCTTGTTCACCCTGAAGCGGTAGCAAGCCGCTGAAGGCCTGTGCCCGCGCCCTGAAAGCGCGCGCAGTCTTTTTTTTATGCAAGTTGTTTAACGAAGGGATCTCCGTGTTCAGTCTGAAGGACAAAGTCGCTCTGGTGACCGGCGCGTCGCAAGGAATAGGGCGCGATACCGCCCACGCGCTTGCCGAAGCCGGAGCAAAAGTAGCAGTTGCTGCGCGAAACGAAGAAAAACTCGCCTCCCTCGTGATGGAAATCGAGTCCACAGGCGGCACTGCGCTTGCCGTGAAAATGGACGTGGCCGACGCGGAGCAGGTGAAGGCCGGCTTCAAGCAGGTAATCGAGAAATTCGGCCGGCTGGACATTCTGGTGAACAACGCCGCGATCACCCGCGATGGCCTGGCCATGCGCATGAAGCTCGATGATTGGGAAGCCGTCCTCAAAACGAATTTGACCGGCGCGCATCTATGTACCCAACAAGCGCTGGCCACGATGATGCGGGCGCGCGCGGGCCGGATCATTAATATCAGTTCGGTGGTAGCGCAGTCCGGAAATGCCGGGCAAGCGAACTACGTCGCGGCAAAGGCGGGCTTGATCGGGTTGACGAAAGCGATCGCGATCGAGATCGCTTCGCGGAATATCACGGTGAACGCAGTGGCACCCGGATTCATCGAGACCCCGATGACCGACGTTCTGCCCGACAAGGTGAAAGAAGAATTGAAGACGCGCATTCCGCTGGGACGCATGGGGTCGCCGCGCGAGGTCGCGGCAGCGATTGTGTTCTTGGCCAGCGATGAAGCGGGCTACATCACCGGCCACGTGCTGAACGTAAACGGCGGTATGCATCTCGCCTGAAGCCGCGCCGAGGCTTGATATAGGGTGTGTGCCGCTGGCTTTTTAGGGCCGCGCGTTGGGTTGGAAGCTTGGCCGCTGCGTCTTCGCAGCGCTGGAAATGGCACGGCAAGTCAAGTTGACCTTGATGGACGGCGTAACTAGAATGGGCAGGTTATACTTACGGGTTAGAAGGGTGCTTGGGTAGCGTAGGCCGAGCAGTTTCGATTACTCATAGTCGCACGAACTAGCACGAGCGATAGCAGATCGCGGAGGAATAGGAATGGCCAGCGTTGAAGAGCGCGTAAAGCAGATCATTGTCGAGCAGCTCGGCGTAGACGAAGCGGAAGTGACGCCAACGGCGTCGTTTGTGGACGACCTCGGCGCGGATTCGCTCGATCAAGTGGAATTGGTGATGGCGTTTGAAGAGGCGTTCGGCATCGAGGTGCCCGACGAGGACGCCGAAAAAATGACCACCGTCAAAGACGCTGTCGAATATATCGACAAGCACTCCAAAGGGAAGTAAGTAACCTCTGAGCTCCACCACCTCATCAGGGAGTAGGCATCGTTGACTCGCCGAGTCGTTGTTACGGGCGTTGGACTCGTCTGCGCGCTAGGAATCGGCACGGACGAAACCTGGAAAAATCTCCTTGCCGGACAGAACGGCATTGGGACCATCACGCTTTTTGATGCCACCGGATTCGATTGCACCATCGCCGGTGAGGTCAAGAATTTCGACCCCTTCCGATGGATCGAGAAAAAAGAACTGAAGAAGATGGGGCGATTCATCCAGATTGCCCTTGCCGGCGCGGATTTCGCCGTGAGGATGGCGAAGTGGACTCCGGACCAGTCGGACCTGGATGAAGTGGGCGTCTACGTTTCCTCGGGCATCGGCGGTTTCGACATCATCGAACGCGAGCACTGGAAACTCGTGCAGGGCGGCCCGGGGAAAATATCTCCCTTCTTTATTCCTTCCGCGATTGTGAATCTCGCTTCCGGACACATTTCCATTCGCTACGGTGCGCGCGGGCCGAATTCGGCGACCGCAACGGCATGTTCCGCGTCGGCGCACGCCATTGGCGACTCGTTTAAGATCATCGAACGCAGAGCCGCGGAAATGATGATTTGCGGCGGCACCGAAGCGACCATCACGCCTATGGGCGTAGGGGGTTTTGCGGCGATGAAGGCGCTATCGACGCGCAATGACGATCCGGCGCACGCGAGCCGTCCGTTTGACGCGCAACGCGATGGATTCGTAGTCGGCGAAGGCACGGGAATCTTGATCCTGGAGTCGCTGGAGCACGCCCAGAACCGCAGTGCGGAGATTTTGGCGGAAATTGTTGGTTACGGAATGTCCGGCGACGCATATCACATCACGCAGCCCGCCGAAAACGGCGACGGCGCCTATCGCGTGATAAAGGCCGCGTTGAAGGACGCCAAGCTCACGCCCGAGGATATCGGCTACGTGAACGCGCACGGCACCTCCACTCCAATCGGCGACGCGATTGAAACGCGAGCGCTGAAAAGGGTGTTTGGCGACCGCGCGAAGCAAGTACCGGTCAGCTCGACGAAATCGATGACCGGGCATTTGCTGGGCGGCGCGGGCGGTCTGGAGGCCGGCATCAGCGTCTTGGCGCTGCGAGACCAGATTTTGCCCCCGACCATCAACCAGGAAACGCCGGATCCCGAATGCGACCTGGACTACATTCCAAACGTGGCGCGTAAGGCCGCGGTCGAGTACGCGCTATCGAATTCCTTTGGATTTGGCGGCACCAACGCTGCCCTGATTTTCAAGCGCTGGAGCGGCAAGTAGAAAATCGCCGCCCGGGCCGTCCCGCCATCTAAAGAGGTCGGCCGCAGCTGATTAAATCCGCCCCCGCCATCGAAAGGAAACATTCGGTGAACATCATCGTCTGCGTCAAGCAGGTTCCCGCGAAAGACGCCCCGCTCGCCATCGCCGGAAACTGGATCAAGGAATCCGACATCGGCTTCGAGATGAACGAGCCGGATAGCTACGCCCTGGAGGAAGCGCTGCGCTTGAAAGAGAAGCACGGCGGCGAAGTGATTGCTCTTTCGTTGGGGCCGGAGCGCGTCAAGCAAACCATCAAGGAAGCCCTCGCCAAGGGCGCTGATCGCGGAATCCATATTGCCGACGACAATTTCGCCCAACTCGACCCCCTGGGCGCGGCGAAGTCGCTGGCAGCCGCGATTCAGAAAGGAAAGTTCGACCTGGTCCTGACGGGATTGCAGAGCGACGACCACGGCTTTGGCCAGACCGGCGTTCTCCTTGCGGGCCTTCTCGATCTGCCGCACGCGACCATCATCATGGCCATTGAGGTCCAGGATGGAAAAATGCGCCTCAAGCGAGAACTCGAGGCCGGATGGTTCCAGCATATCGAATGCCCGCTCCCCGCGGTGCTGTCCGTTCAGTCCGGAATCAACAAGGTGCGCTACGCAACACTCAAGGGCATCATGGCCGCGAAGAAGAAAGAGATTGCGACATTGACGCGCGAATCGCTGGGCCTTTCTATCGAGCCTACGCAACGCGTGGAAAAGATCTACGTGCCCACAAAAACGAAGAAAACGGAATTCCTGACCGGGACGCCTAAAGAAGTTGCCGGCAAGCTCGTGGAGAAGCTGAAGTTTGAGGCTCGGGTGATTTAATGATGAAAATCTTCGTGGTTGCAGAACAGCGCCAAGGGAAGTGGAACAACACCAGCTTCGAAACGCTGGCGGCAGCGCAGCAAATCGCCGAAGCTACGTCCAGCACCGTCAGCGCGCTGGTGATCGGCAAAGGCATAGCGGCGCTCGCAGCGGAATTGGCAACGAAGAACGTTACCGAAGTGCTGCTCGTCGAGCACGACCTGCTCGAGGCCTACACGCCCGACGGATACTGCGTCGCCCTCAAGCAGGCCATCGAGTCCGCCAAGCCCGACCTGGTGCTGTTCCCGCACACCTATCAAGTGCGCGACTTCGCGCCGAAACTTGCGGCCATGCTCGGCAAGGGCATGATCGGCGACTGCATCGGCTATCGCAACGAAGGCGGCAAGCTTGTTTTCGTCCGCCAAATGTTTCAAGGCAAGACCGCCGCCGATGTGACGTTCCAAAGCGCAGCGCCGTGGTTTGCGTCGTTCCAGGCCGGCGCGTTCCGCTCGGATCTCGTCACTGCGCACCCATCGGGCAGCGCGCCGGTGAACACTTTGACTGTCACGCTGAACGCCGGGCAGATCCGAACCAAGCCGCTGGAGCTCTTCAAGGAAGCGAAATCCGCCGTGGACCTGACGCAGGCTCCGCTGATCGTGGCGATTGGCCGCGGCATCAAGGCCCCGGAAAATATTCCTCAAGCGGAAGCATTGGCCAAAGCCCTCGGCGGAGAAATCGCCGCCTCGCGCCCGATTTGCGACGAGGGTTGGCTCCCGATGGAGCGCCAAATCGGCAGCTCCGGCCAAACCGTCGCGCCGAAACTCTATCTCGCGCTCGGCATCAGCGGCGCCATCCAGCATGTCGTCGGAATGAAAGGCGCTCGCACCATCGTCGCCATCAACAAAGACCAAAACGCCCCAATTTTCGAAATCGCTGACTACGGCATTGTCGGCGACATCTTCGAGATCATGCCCGCCCTCACCGAAGCCCTGGAAAAAGCCAAATCGTAGTGAGCCCAATGTAGCGGCCGCCTTCCGAGGCGGGCGCCTCGCCGTCGGGTGGCGTATACTTTACCGGCGGCCGTGAGGTTTGAAGACTACAAGACGATTTTCTATCGTCAGGATGATGGCTCCTGGGTTGCGGAAGTTCCTGCGATTTGCGGTTGCTACGCTCTCATGGATACTCGTGAGGCCGCTTTGGCCGAACTCAATCAGGTTTTCGTGATGATCTCGGAAGAATGACCCCGCAACGCGAACAACTCGAAGCCGACGTCCTGATCGTCGGCGCGGGTCCCGCCGGACTTTCCTGCGCGCTGCATCTGGCCAATCTCATAAAAAAGCACAACGAAGCGGGCGCCAAGCCCGAACTCTCCGCCGAAAATATCTATGTCCTGGAAAAAGGCCGCGAAATCGGCGCCCACCAGCTTTCCGGCGCGATCATGAATCCGAAGGCGCTGGCCGAACTCGTCCCCGATTTCGAGAAAACCGCTCCGCTCGATACGCCGGTGACCGATGATGCGGCGCTTTTCTTCACCCACGGTTCTTCGCTTCGATTTCCGATCACGCCGCCGCCATTCCAAAACAAAGGCAACTACGTCGTTTCCCTCAGCAAGATGACCAAGTGGCTCGGCAGCCTGGTCGAAAAGTCCGGCGTGAACTTGTTCACGCAATTCGGCGGCGCGCAGCTCATCTTTTCGGAAGATAGCCGCGACGGAATCGCTGGCGTCATCACCGAAGACAAGGGCCTCGACAAGAACGGCAAGCCGAAAGACAACTTCACTCCCGGATACGAGCTACGCGCGAAAGTCACAGTCCTTGCCGAGGGTCCCCGCGGCTCGCTCACCAAGCAGCTCGTTCAAAAATACAAGCTCGACAACATCAATCCCCAAATCTACAGCATCGGCATCAAGGAATTGTGGGACGTTCAGCCCGGCCGCATCCAGCCCGGCTACGTCGCGCACACGCTGGGCTGGCCCGTCTCCACCGACATGTACGGCGGCGGCTGGATCTATGGCCTCTCCGACAATCGCGTCTCGATCGGCCTGGTAATCGGCCTGGAATACGCGAATCCGCAATTCGATCCTCACGAAGCGTTCCAGAAATGGAAGACGCATCCCTTCATCAGGAATATTCTTGAAGGCGGCAAGCTCGTGCGCTATGGCGCAAAGACGATTCCGGCCGGCGGCTGGTACTCCATGCCACGCAACTACGTCGGCGGCGGGCTGATCATCGGCGATGCCGGCAGCTTTCTCGATTCACAAAGGCTTAAGGGCATTCACATGGCCATCAAGAGCGGGATGCTCGCCGCCGAAACGATTTTCGACGCACTCAAATCCGGCGACACCTCCGCTCAAACGCTGAGCGCCTTCCCGAAAAAAGTTGAACAGAGCTACATCAAGAAAGAGCTGTGGGCCGTCCGCAATTTCCACCAGTCCTTCAAGTACGGGCTCTACGGCGGTCTTTTTCACACCGGCTTGCAATTTATCTCGGGTGGTCGTGGCCTGATCGATCCGATGCACGTGCACGCCGGATACGAGGCATATAAGAAAATCAACGGCCGGCCCGCGCCCGAGCGTTTCAAAGGCGACGGCAAGCTGACCTTCGACCGCCTGACCGACGTCTACCACTCCGGCACTCGCCACGAGGAAGATCAGCCCTGCCATCTCGTCGTTCACGACCTCAACGTCTGCGCCACAAAGTGCGTCGTCGAATACGGCAATCCCTGCCAGTATTTCTGTCCCGCGGCGGTCTACGAGATGGTCAAGGAAAAAGACGGCGTGAAGCTCAAGATCAGTGCCGCCAACTGCGTCCACTGCAAAACCTGCGACATCGCCGACCCCTACCAGATCATCGACTGGGTGGTGCCCGAAGGCGGCGGCGGGCCCAACTACGAAGGCATGTAGTCCTTGGAGTACGGCGGCTCGTTTACCCTGAGCTTTGAAGAGCCGCCGCCTTTGCGGCACTCAGGCCGCCACCCGAACGAGTCGCGCAAATCGAACCGTGCCGTGGCGCCTGATCACAACCGCGAGCACGCAAGCCTCAAAAACAAAATAGGGCCGGCAAGCGCCGGCCCTATTTCTCCCATCAAGCGAATCCGCTAGTTCGGCAATAATCCGTACACATCGAGTTCGCCGATTCCTCCGCTCGTTTGGTCGCTTCCACGCGTGCCAATGTACACCTTGCCGTTTGCTACGGTTGGCACGGTGAACTTCACGGCGTTGCCCGCCGTGCTTCCGGAATTCCAGAGCTCGGTAGCCAGATTCGTGGCGTCATACGCGTGCAGCACCGCCGGGCCGCAACCCGGAGACTGCGGCGTACAGTACTGGCTGTTGTCGAGCGCCCAAACAATCCCGTTAGTGCCTCCGCTGGCGGAAACTGCAGGCGTCGCTCCCGGAAAGCCGAAGCCCCCTGAAGGAGTGGTCGATTGACCCGGCGACGCATTGAACAAGCCCATAGTGCCGCTAAACGAGTAAGACAGCAGATTGCCTCCGACTGGCGCAACATACAGAGTGCTATTCCAGAACGCTGGCGTCGAGAAAATTTGGCCGTTGCTCGAGAACTTCTGTACGACTTGACTGTCGCTGGCGTTGAAATTTCCAAGGGCATCGCGGTTCAACACAAAGATCTCCCCAGGATTTCCGCTGCCCTGCTTCCCTCCGCCAAGCAAAAGATGGGGAACCGGCGCGAGTGGCATATCCACCAAAACGACCGCCCCACCTGCGCCGAAATCAAGATCGTTTGCGTCCAGATTGGCCTGATCGGAAGGCGTGAACCAGTCGGACAGGCTTAGTCCGCTTGACGTGTTGAGCTTCAGGAGGCTATCCCCAAAGTTGGTGACGCCGTCGAAGGTCCCATTTCCTGTGATCAGAAAGAGGTTGTTGCTGCTATCCGCGGCGGGAGCGCCGCCCGCCATCCAGATGCCGCCCCTGGCATACGTGGCGCTGCCAACAGTATTTGGCGTGGTGTTGAAGACTCCTACCTGCGTGAGATTCCCGGCGTTATACCCAATCACCCACCCGTGCCACGGGTCCGTGTCTTCGTGAGAAGCCCATGCGATGTAAACCACGCCATTCACCAAAGCCAGGCTCGGCCGTTGGTTTTGACTTTGCGGGTTAAACGTGACTTGACCACTCACAGCGTCCGGCGCGTTTCCGGGAACCGCGGCTGAAATGGTCACGGGGCCTCCGAACTTCTCACTGCCGCTTGCCAGATCGATCGCATGCAGCCGCTGGAAAAATGTCGGTCCGGACGCGACAACCGACTTGCTAACCACGTAAAGGGTATTTGTGGACGGGTCGATGACCGGCGTTCCGGTGACGCCGACTTCTGGCGTGATGTCGCCGTTGCCGTTGCCGACAAGGTTCCCAGTGAGACCCGCGGGGACGCTCGTCTCCGTGCCGGAGCCCCCACCGCCGTGCGCCCCGTCGATCAGGCTCACCCGCCACAACTGCGCGCATGGCGTTGCGTCCGCGTCGAAAGCGTAGAGGCTGTCATGTTGCGTCGCCACGAGGATCACATTGTGTGCGGCGCCATTGACGTTCAGCCCCGGGACCCAAAGCGGCTGCGCGTACACGGCCCCATCCACGCTGCACGAAAAAAGCCTCCCGAAGGTTGCGGTTGCAACATTTCCTGTCGTGAGCGCATATTCCTGTGCGTTGACGCCGTCGCGCGAGACATCGTTGTGATAGGTGAACACACCCGGCAAGTCGGTTACCCCGATCGTGGCTGACGCGCTCTTAGTACTGTCGGCGACGCTCGTCGCGACGATGGTGTAGACACCTGCGGCGGACGGAGCATTGTAGGTAGCGGCTGTTGACGGAGTCCCGACGCCCGTAAACGTGCCGCAGGCATTCCCGGAACAACTATTTCCCGATGCGGACCAGGTTACCCCTTGGTTGCTCGCGTCATTCGCAACCGTGACCGTGAAATTGAGCGATTGCGAGATGGGGATGCCGCCACGCTTCGGTGTCAGTGTTACGCTGACGCCGACGGACGCCGTGATGGTTATCGTTGCCGGTGCACTCTTCGTGTTGTTGGCCACCGATGTCGCCGTCAGCGTCACCGTGGCAGGAGTCGGCACGCTCGCCGGCGCGGTATACGTGATGGCTACGCCCGATGCGCTGGAGGTCGCGGACAAGGTGCCGCACGTCGCGCCGCTGCACCCAGTTCCCGAAAGCGCCCAAGTCACACCCTTATTCTGCGGATCATTCGTTACTGTTGCCGTGAAGGGTTGTGTTCCGTTGGTCTGCACGCTTGCCGTCATCAGTGACAGCGTCACGGAGATAACCGCCGCGGGAGTCACAGTGATCGTCGCCGCGGCGGACTTGGTGCCATCGGTGACAGACGTGGCTGTCAGCGTGACTGTAGCGGGCGTCGGCACACTCGCCGGAGCTGTATAAGTAATCGCCGTGCCTGAGGCGCTGGAAGTCGCGAACAACGTGCCACACGTCGCGCCGCTGCAGCCGGTTCCCGAAAGCGCCCAGGTCACGCCCTTGTTTTGCGAATCATTTTGCACTGTTGCCGTGAACGGCTGCGTGGCTCCGACTTGCACGCTGGCAGTTGTAAGCGATAGCGTCACAACAATCGAGGATGGCGTCGCCGTGATCGTGATTGTCGCGGCGGCAGACTTGGTGCCATCGGCGACAGACGTGGCCGTCAGCGTGACCGTCGCTGGTGTCGGCACACTCGCCGGCGCCGTATAAGTAATGGCCGCCCCGGACGCGCTGGAAGTCGCAGACAACGTACCGCACGTAGCGCCGCTGCAACCCGCACCGGAGAGCGTCCAAGTCACGCCTTTGTTCTGCGAGTCATTCTGCACGGTTGCCGTGAAGGGTTGCGTGGTCCCGATTTGCACGCTGGCAGTTGTAAGCGATAGCGTCACAACAATCGCGGACGGCGTCGCCGTGATCGTAATCGTCGCGGCGGCAGACTTGGTGCCATCGGTGACGGACGTGGCCGTCAGCGTGACCGTCGCCCGCGTCGGCACGCTGGCTGGCGCCGTATAGGTTATGGCCGCCCCGGACGCACTGGAAGTCGCAGACAACGTGCCGCACGTGGCGCCGCTGCAACCTGCTCCGGAAAGTGTCCAGCTCACACCCTTACTCGAGCTATCGTTGGTCACCGTTGCCGTGAAAGCCTGCCCTTGCCCTACTTGGACGGACGAAACCGTCGGCGACACGCTCACCGAGATCCCGGCAGACGGTAAGGCGGGAGCCGGGACGAGATTGTTGGAGCTCGAAGTCGCACCGGCGCAACCGTGCAGTAACAGTAGAGCAACAATCGTGATGGGGACAAAGGATCGTGGGGCGTTTTCCGCGAATGCTCGTTGCACGGCAGAGGTTCTCCCAAGGCTCGAGTACTGGATTTCTTGAGCACCAAGAGGCTTCCCGGGGGGTAGAAGCGGCTCAATTCTACGTACAGGTCCACCAACACCCTGTAGTGGCCTAAAGTTGCGCGGATCACATAACGAGTAACGCTACCAAATAATCTGAGGAAACACTAGCGAAGACCAGTCGAAGGGAAGCCGCTTATCCGTTGGAAATACGTGCCTTAGGAAGTACTAGGAGAACAGACGGCGAAAGAACGCCCGAACTCGGTTGACCACCGAGTCGCCCGTCTGTGACGCAGGCGCCGGTGCCGGCGGTGCGGCTTTGGCGGCGGTGTTTAGTGCGGCCAAGGGGCCGTCCTCCACCCGTCCCTGAAAAATTAGAGTGGGCTTCACGCGCACCCGTCGCACCAGCAGGATTAGCTTGGGATCGAAATTGTCGCGCTGCACGGCCGCATGTGCGTCGTAGGCCAGCGGCGGCATAAACACTTGATACACTGGCTCTTCCTTAGGAGCGGCGGGCTTTTCCGGCGGAGCAGGTGTCTTTTTCGCTTCCGCATCCCTCTGTTGAATTTCCTCTGGAGTCGCCACTCTGCTGAATTCCGCCGGTGGAGGATCGCCTTTGGCGATCTGCAAGTCGCACGCGCAGTGTCCTGCAGTGTTCTGCAGGCCCTCGAGCTGGCCATTATTGAGAATGATGTCGCCGCCCTGCGGCACGATGACGCTTTGCCCGGTGAGCTGCTGTTCCAGGCGTATCGCACCACTCGTCGCGCGAACGCACATGGCTCCCGGCGCGTCGAATCCGATCAAGACGTCCTGCGCGCCGTCGCCGATGGCGATGGGCTTGGCTTGAATCTGCGCCGTGTAGATCGTGATCGCGGGACGCTGTTCGATGCGCGCGTGAATTGTGCCGCTGTCCAGAGCCACCGTGAGTGAGCCACCCGACTTCAGAACCGAGAGATGCGCCGGTCCGCAGATGACGATCTGTCCACCCTCGACCAGGTCGAGGCGCGCTTGTCCGGATTTTACCCGGATGTCGTTTCCGCTCCGCAGCAGCGTCTTGATCTGCCCGTGGACGACTTCTACGGTCATCGGGCCTTGCAGGGCGATGGCCTCGCCCTCGATCGTGCCCACGGTGTCATCGGCAGGATTGTCCGGGCGCGCCGCGGCAGCCGTGAACAGAGCGCAAAGAACCGCCGCACCCGCGGCGAACCAAACTACGCGGCGCCGCAACCTATCAGTATGGATTCGAGCAGGCAATCAACGCAGCTCCCGATCATTCAGATGCAGCAACTTCAATCGCAGCGGCCTCAGACCGGCCATCCGCCTATACTATACGCTGACCGCCATACTGGGCGCAGCCGAGGGTTTCCTTGCACGAACGAGCACACCAACCAGCCAGCGAGGTAGGGCAGGAGGCAGTCAGCGCTCACTACGACACGCGGCTCCCACAACTGCCATGGTCGCGGCGCATCCAGATCCCCCTGATCGCGGCGGTCGTATACAGCGTGATCCGAACGCTAGGACCGACGCTGCGCTACGAAGTGCTGGGTTGGCAGCATGCCGAGCGCGTCTACGCCTCGAAAAAGCAATGCATCTGGTCGTTCTGGCACCGCGTGATCATTCCCGTGGTCTGGTGGCGGCGAGACCACGGCGTCGTGGTGATGAACACTACCGCCTTCGACGGCCAATGGACCCGCAAAGTGATCGAATGGCTGGGCTTTGGGACCGCGCAGGGCAGTTCTTCGCGCGGTGGATTGCGCGGCCTCGTGGTGATGGCCAAACGCCTCGGTGAGGGCCTAGACTGCGCGTTCACGATCGACGGTCCTCGCGGGCCGCGCTACGTCGCGAAGCCGGGTCCCGTCATGCTGGCGCGCAAAACCGGCTGCCCTGTGATGGTGTTCCACATCGGCGTGGACCGCGGCAGGACATTCGAGAAGACCTGGGATCACTTCTTGTTGCCGATGCCGTTCGCGCGAACCGTGATGCTGTTCGCCCCACCGATCTATGTGCCAGGCGACGCCGATCAGGAGATGCTGGAAGCGAAGCATGCGGAAATGCAACGGGAACTGGAGCGCGTCCGCGACATTGCCGAAGCCTGGTTCACACTGAGCGACGAACAGCGCCGCCTACATCGCGAGGAGTTTGCGAAGTAGCGCTGCATCTCAGCGCCCTTTTTTTACGACTCCTCTGAAACCGCGAGCAAGATGTGGGCGCTTACGGCTTACTGGCCGCTGCGTTCGGTAAGCTTCACCGCAATTTCCAGCTTCTTACCGCCGCGATACACCGTGAGCGTCACCGTGTCGCCGGGACGCTTGCGATTCAAGATGACGTTCAAATCCATCGGGCTGGCAACTTTGTGGTCGTCGATGGCCACGATCACGTCTCCGCCGATGGCGATGCGTTGCATACCGGCCTGCGCGACGCGATCACCGCCTCGGATGCCAGCCGCGGCAGCGGGTCCGCCTTTCGCAGCCACTTCCACAAGCAATCCTTCTTGAACGGGCAGATTGAGCGCTTCCGCGAGATAACCGCCGATGGGAAGAGTCTGCACGCCCAAGTACGCCAGATGAACGCGTCCGTCGGTGATCAAATCGTGAGCGATCAATTTTGCCGTGTTGATGGGAATGGCGAAACCTATCCCTGCCGTCGTGCCGCTCGGCGTGTAAATTGCCGAGTTGATTCCGATCACCTCGCCATGGGAATTGATCAGCGGCCCACCCGAGTTGCCACGATTGATGGCCGCGTCGGTCTGAATGGCTTCATCGATGAACGTGGTTTGGCTGGTTTGCACCGTGCGGCCGAGCGCGCTGACGACACCGGTGGTCAGTGTGCTTTGAAAACCGAAAGGGTTGCCGATGGCCAGGACTTTTTGCCCGACTTGCAGCGAAGCAGAATCACCCAGCGGCAACGCGACCAGGTGTTTGCCTTTAGGGTCGATCTTCACGAGTGCAACGTCATTGCGCTGGTCGGCGCCCACGAATTTGCCGGGGTAGCGCGATTGGTCACCGAGCACCACCTCGATCGATTGCGCGTCTTGCACGACGTGAAAGTTCGTCAGGATGTAGCCTTTTTCGTCGATGACAAAACCCGAGCCCGCGCCTTCCACGGGAACGGGATCCATGAAGAAGTCATACTCCGTCGCTTTCGTAAGAATGTTGGCAACCGCAGGCGAAGCTTGCCGGTACACACGGACGTTAATGGCTTCCTCATCGGTAAGACCGGCGTCGCGCGCCGCGATGTCTACATTCTTCGCTCGCGCACCCTCGGTGGCACGCACCGCCTCTACGCGGACGGGCTGGCGTTGCCCATAGCGTGCCCCGGCCCAGTAGGCAGCAAGTAGCAGCACTCCGCACACGACAATAAGGCGAGACAAGCTGGACGTTCTTCGCGCTTCCATGTTCGAGATCCTTCCTGAGCCACGCCACAGCAATAGTATAGAACCGATGCCTGCCTTTACAGCCTGCGGAAAAACTCCCGTGGCACAGCCATTTCTGTTTACCCTGCTTGCCCCGAGGAACGAGGGGAGCCGCATAGGGGCTGTGCACAAACGGGAGGGCACGGCTTCAGCCGTGCCGTAAGGCTCGCGCGAGATCCGGCTTTAGCCGCTGAGGGCCGGTTTTTCGGGTTGCCACACAGACTCATTTCTGGCTGTGCGTCAACGGGAGGCCACGGCCTCACAGTTTGCGGGGAAAGCCGGTTTTCAGGGGGTCGGAGCTTTAGAGTCTGTGTGGCAACTCTTGGCTTCGATCCGGTGCAGCGGAAATTCCAAGGCTGAACTGCTATGCAGCGCGGTGCGCCGGTCAGCTAGCGCGTGATGCCGCGCC
>Ga0187819_10000012_pt1 | contig 86397 bp, 73 predicted proteins | sample NC_wetland_sal_i_15_FD_132411 | JGI IMG/M metagenome (GOLD analysis project Ga0187819, IMG submission 132411) | Wetland sediment microbial communities from Neuse River Estuary, North Carolina, USA - SO4_4 | ecosystem: Environmental > Aquatic > Freshwater > Wetlands > Sediment | place: USA... | reverse complement strand
ATCGGCTCGTGTCTTTGCTCCACGCTTCTTTCAGACCTTACCTCGCGGCTCGGCCCTTGCGCTTCGCTATCACTTCACCTCCATCTGGTTGTGAAGAGGACTTGCACCTCCAAGCTGTCGATCCTGCTCGGCACACCAAAACAAAACGGCCCGGAGCCACATCGGCTCCGGGCCGTTCTTAATGCCTACTCGCAACTTACGCCGCAATTTGCCTGATCATCGGCACCGTCTTGATTTCAATCTTGCGCGGCAGTGCGGCAGCCGCAACGGGGGCCGTGATCTCCAACACGCCGTTTACATATTCGGCGTTCAGTTTCTCGGCGAGCACGCCCTCGGGCAACGTGAAGGTCCTCTCGAACGAACCGTACACAACTTCGCCTTCTAGAAGCTCGATCTCTTTCGTGCTGCGCGTGAGCTTCCTTTCGCCACGGATCGTCAACACATTCCCTTGTGCCTGGATTTGGACGTCTTTGGGTTCAACACCCGGCAAAGAGACGCGGCAAACGTACTTTTTCGCTTCTTTGTCTACGTACGTCTCCACTGCGGGAGCAAACTTAAACGACTTCGTGAAAGCGGGCAGCTCCCGTCCCCACGGCTCGCTTGTCGCAATTTTCTTGAACATCTCATCGAGATCGCGACGAAAACCAAACAGCTCTTCAAAGAACCGGTCATTGGCATATAGATTCATAATATCCCTCCATGCTGAACGTGTGCCACTTCACCAGAAGCAGCAGACCCTTAGTAGGCGGCGGCAGGCACCGAAGCATTTTCCGGCCTGAAGGGCCGGTGCGTCGAAAACCCCAGGCGCATTGTTTGGACTTCGGGCCTAGCCGCTGCCCTCGAAGCGAGGACGAAAGACTCTGCCGCGGTCAAACCCTTCGGCTTCTCTCCTACGCCTACCGGGTAGAGTCGCAGGCCCGGTCGTTCTTTCCTTCCGGTCAGCCTCGGCAACTCATTTCCTTTGGCAGTCCCCGTCCTTCGACTCTTGTCTACGCCCATTTGCGTCAGAAATCAGTGACCCGAGTCACGCCTCGACGTGACCGCTGGCACAGCGCTCCCACGGTAGATGATTGCAGCATATGTGTGAGTTTCAGTGAAGCGCCCTTAGGGACTGTGGCTGGGCACTCAAGAAGATCACTGGAAAGCATAGTTAAGGAGGTTGCGATGATTAAGGAACATGAAGTCGCGGAAAGCGTGCAAACGCTGCTCCCTATAAACAAAGAATCGTTTTTCAAAAACATCCTGCTCGCAACGGATTTCTCGCCGGCCTCGGACCAAGCGCTGGATTGCGCGGCATCTCTTGCCAGGCGTTTTGGCTCGCGAATCTATCTGACGCATGTCATCACGCTTGATGGCTTTCCGATGATGGCGCCGGAAATTGTGACACGGTCGCTCAAGGAACTGCGAGTTGCCGCAGAGAAGAACATGGACGAACTGCTGGAATCCGAACGGTTGAATGCCGTGCCGAATCAAGTGGTGATTCAAGAAGGAAACCTCTGGCCCGCGATCGAAGGATTGATCAAGAAGTACGAAATTGATCTCGTTGTCGTTGGGACGCGGGGGGCGGGTGCCGTAAGGAAGATCCTACTCGGCTCGGGAGCGGAAGAAATCTTCCGCAAAGCGAAGGTACCCGTGCTGACCGTGGGTCCGGCGGCGAAGAATGAGCCCCTCTATGAGCTGGAGTTTAAAAATATCCTCTTTGCCACCGACTTCGGAAGAAGCGCGGAGCGCGAAGCAGAGTACGCCTTCACGCTCGCTCAGGAACACCGGTCCAGGCTGAAGTTCCTGCATGTGTTCCCGCACCCGGAAGCCTATGGCGAGGACGTCCTAGCTCAGCAGAAAGAACGGTACAAGGTCCAATTGAAGGAGTTGGTGCCGGACGCGACGGACCTGCACTGCAAGATCGATTTCGAGGTTGCCGTTGGCGAGCCCGTCGAGCAGATTCTCCGAATCGCCCGGGATACCAATGCGGATCTCATCGTGATGGGCGCCAAAGCACGTGCAAGCCTCGCGGGGAACGTTCCGCACACCAAGGCATACCGAGTCGTCTGCGGCGCGCGGTGCCCCGTGCTGACAGTCAAGTCATAAGCGGGACAACCGGCCTAATCGGCCCGGAGACACTGGCGCTCGACCGAACGCCAGTTCTCTCCGCCCGTAAGCGGGGTGCTGGCTGGCCGCCGCAGCTTGTCAGGGTTAGGGGAAAATGCCTCGCTGCTAGCCTAATGAAGAATGTGCCCCAGTCGGACACACCCCTTCCTCCGGCTGCAAAATCGACGCCGTTTCGTCGTCGAAATATCTACTTGGCGTTACGACTGGAGGTGGTAGCGGCCTGCTTGAGTTCATTGTTCGCCTGATCGAGCAATTCCTTCGCTTTTTGGGCGTGACCGGCTAAGTCAAACTCGTTTGCCTGCTGTGCGGCAACGATCTTCTGGTAGGCGTTGTCGCAAAGACGCTGTGCCGCAGCAAGATTCGGATGCCTCTTTGGACTCACGTTCTGCGCCGGCTTCTGGGCCAGGACCACAGTTCCGCAAACCAGAGCTGCGCCGAGCATCCACGTGAACACTACATTTTGTTTCGTCATTACACTCTCCTTGAGAGGAAGTTGCTACCGTGGGGACTACGCCGCGGGAGTATACCGAACTTGCCCCCGTTCCTCACGCGTTTTCGTGGAAAACTACGGCTCCACACCGGAACCCTAGTGTTGCTCAGACTTCCGATGCGGGGAGTGTTTCTGCATGCCGGATGGAGGCCGTCACGAAGATGGCGTGCCACCCCGGCGCGTATGGAGCGGCGACTTCGATCACCGAGTCCAACGCATAGGACTTGCGGCTCCGGAACGAGATTCCACCCTTCGAGACGTCGTCGCATTCCACGATGTCTTCGCCTTCGTCGCCTTGGCGGATGCACGCCATGAAGCTCACCCGCGTGCGAACGTCGCGCCACCGGTTCCCGGCCCTGGCGAAAGGCGTCGCGGCTGGTCGAAATGCCTCAGATACCAACGCTTTCAGCGGCGCCGCTTCAGCAAGAACCGCAACTTCGACTGGCGCCGTCTTTTCGACCTTCGCGACGGGAGCTGCTTTTTCGGCGTCGCCCAGGTCTGGCCTTGGAGGAACCTCCCATCGCGAGCGGGTCGTTGGCACACTCGGCTCTAGTGCACCGGCACCGTCTTTGCCGGTTGCAGGCGAACGCGACACAGGCTCAGTAGGCTTGGCGGCGCCATCAGCAGGGGCATCAGTGACGGTGACGGTTTTGGGGACAGCTTCGCACCAAGTCGTCGAGTTCCCGCACTTTTGGCAGAACCTCAGAATGCCCCGCGCGAGAGCGTAGACATCCGCTTCGATCTCGCTTTGGTGCACCACTTCGCAGGTGTGGCAAAGGCTGCACTCCAACGCGCAGTCGCTGTCGCCCACCCATTGCGAAGGAGGAGGAAATTCGATCTGCCAGAAGTCAAGGTCTGGGTCGGCAAACGCCACGCCGTAGGTATAGCCGCGGCCATCTTCACCCATCGGGTCGACTAGCCGCACCTCGGCTTCGGTACTGGCGCTGGTGCCGAGCACGCGCAGCGTCAGGATCTCGTCCGGAGCCAGCTTGTGTGTGGAAATGATGCCCGCTCCGTGACGGCTCAGCACCACCGTTCGGGTTTCCTCGGAGAACACGCGTCCCGAGGTATCGGTGCCTAGCAGCAAGATACGGATTTCCTTTGCGATTCGACCGCTTCGGCGCAGGCCGCCCATAAAGTTGGCCGCCCGGACGGCCAAAAGGGTTATCGGACGGGAGCCTGCAGATCTTTACGGAAAACTTGGCGCTGATTCGAGACTGCCGGGTTTCGCTTGTGGGCAGCGCCGTCAACACCTTGCGCGGGCCCTTGGTCCAAAGAGCGCACGGCCGCAATGAGCGTGCTAGACTTCGGCGTTGGTTTGCAGCACTTCGGCTGACTCGAGTTCCCAATGAATTCTCATCAGCGAAAACCAGAGCCGGACGTGGTCATTAACCCACCGGCGTTATTGCTTGGCGTCAGGAACGCGATCTTACGGGGTAGGGCAAAGCAGCACCACATCGCGGATTTTCCGGGACCCCTCTCCATCAAGTCCGTTGTGCGCGGGTCGGCGATTTGGGGAACGAACGAAGCCGAGCGCCTGGTGGACGGCAGCAACTACCTAATTCTGAACTCCGGCCGGTCGTATTCGCTGACCATCGATTCTCGTGAGACGGTGGAAACGTTTTGTTTGTTCTTCCGGCGCGGGATCGTCGAAGACGTATGCCGCGTCGAGAGCACGAATTCTACATCCCTGCTGGACAATCTCATCTCCGGCTCGGAGCCTGAATTTCTTGAGACTTTGCACGCTCACGATTCGACCGTGAGTCCCGTCTTGCGGAAAATGCATGCGCGCGTCACCGGAGGTACCGCAACCCAAGCTTGGCTCGAGGATCAATTCCTCGAGGCCGCCACGGCCCTCTACCGGGTTCGCGGCGAAGTGGACAAGCAAGCGGCAAAAATTCCAGCGAAAAAACCTGCGACGCGCTTGGAACTCTATCGGCGGTTGCTGCGGGGAAAGGACTACATGGACTCCTTCTTTGGAGCCCATGTGCGTCTGGCCGAGGTGGCCAGCGAGGCTTGCCTTTCGCCGTACCATTTTCACCGGCTCTTTCGCGAGGTTTTTCACGAAACTCCAAATCAGTATTTGCAGCGAAAGCGACTGGCAAACGCACAGCGGCTACTGGAACGTGGCGAGCAGAGCGTGACCGAAATCTGCCTGGAAGTTGGCTTCGAGAGCATCACTTCCTTCAGCGGACTGTTTCGGCGCAGCTTCGGCTGCTCCCCGCGGGAGTACCGCTCCCGAAAGAACGGGTCCCGCTAGCATCGGGACCTCACCGCAAGAGAAAATCGGGGGAGTACGTTGGTACCGGAGAGACTAGTCGTTGGACGCCTGAAAGTACTGCAAGAAATGAACCCAGCGGGCTATCGACGGAGATGGAGGGCAACCCCAGAATGACGCCAGTGATCGGAAGTAAGTTCGATTCTTGGAGCCATTCGGATGGTTATCGGGTGTTTGCTCCTGTGCGTCGTTCTACTGCTCGCGAGCGCAGCCGAACGTCCTGATCCTCGCCAAGCGCGAGATAAAGAAGAAGCGAGCTGACTTCAGACCACGGTACCCTCCATTCCCCACGCCCGAGCGGCCGGTCCCCCCACCGGCCGCTCACCTTTTCCGGGCCAGAATATTGCACCCAAAAAGACGAAGCTTCGCGCCTTGGCGGATCATTCCAGGACGCCTTGCGACCGCATGTGTGGAGAAGTACCGGCGCAGGACCGAAGTCCCGCGCCGTGTAAGGCAAAGAGTCAGACTCACCCGCGGGAAGTTACTCTGACCACCGAGGAAATGAAAAAGGGGGCTGGTGCAAGCCCCCTTTTTCTAGAACTGACCCCCCAAAACCGGAATCCCAGTCGAGGTTGGGTTCCGGCCACCCCGGGAAGCCAATCTTATTTTGTTGTGCTTGGATAGAGCAAATGGGATGCCAGCGATGCACTCGTTTTTCGACTTGGACTAGGTATATGAAAGGACGGGAGTTAGGTTCTACACGGAGAAGACGAATCGACATTATAGGCGCAAAACTCTACCAAATCCCACAGAGATATTGAGGTTTCATCCATTCTTTGGGAGATGACAAATGAATCGCATGATGATGCCTGTCGCGCGTTAACGTTAACGTTTTGGTGCTATCTTACCAAACCTGGCTCGGACGCCGACCAAAGAAGCGAGAGCATTTGGCCTAATCCACTGGCGACGCAACAACCAGGGCGGGCGAACCAGATCCACCGATTGGCAGCGATGGGGATCAGGCGGCGACGCAAGCCTCGCGGTACAGGTTCAGGCGCCGATGGCGGAGCGGAGGGCGTTGGCTAGGGATTGGCTGAAGCGCTGGACGTCGGCGTCGTGTTCGGCTTCGACCATGACGCGGGCAAGAGGCTCGGTGCCGGAATAGCGAAGGACGACTCGGCCGTTATCGCCGAGGACGGATTGGGCTTCGGCTAGGGCGCGGGACACTTCGGGCAGGGACTCCAGCGGAGGCTTGGAGCGAACTTTGACGTTGACGATGATCTGCGGGTAATCCTTCAGGCCGTCGACGAGCGATTCCAGGCGGCCGTGCATGGAGACGAGCGAGGCGATTTTGACGGCGGTGAGGAGGCCGTCTCCTGCCGGAGAATCGTCGAGAAAAATGACGTGGCCGGACTGTTCGCCGCCGAGAACGTTGCCGCTGCGAAGCATTTCTTCGAGGACGTAACGGTCACCGACAGCGGTGCGGGCGAGCTCGATGCCGTCGCGAGCGAGGACACGCTCGAGACCCAGATTGGACATGGACGTAGCGACGACGCGAGCGCCCTTCAGTTTTCCCTGAGACTTCAGAAAACGAGCGGCCGCGAGAAGAACGCCATCGCCATTGATGATCTTTCCGGACTCGCAGACGAACAGGGCGCGGTCGGCATCGCCATCGAAGGCCACACCAAGCGCGGCGCGCTCTTCGAGGACACGGCGCTGCAGGCCTTCCAGATGCAGCGAGCCACAACCGGCGTTGATGTTGCGCCCATCGGGCGAGGCACCCATGGCGATGACATCGGCGCCGAGCGAGCGGAACAGCTCCGGGCCAAGCTTATAGGCAGCGCCATTGGCGCAATCAAGGACGATGCGAAAGCCGGACAACTTGGCGCCGGGAATCACGCGGCTGCGAAGAAAGACCAGGTACTCGGCGTCAAGAGCGTCATCGAAAGCGAGGAAAGGTGGATTCTTCGGTGGAGGATCGCCTCGATGTTTGAAGATGTCCTCTTCCAGGATCTCTTCGACGGAATCAGGAAATTTCATTCCGGCACTCGAAAAGAGCTTCACGCCATTATCGTGAAACGGATTGTGAGATGCGGAGATGACAACGCCGGCCTGAAATCCTTTTTGGCGAACGAGACAAGCAACGCCGGGCGTGGTAATCACTCCCGCAAAGGCGAAGGACACCCCGGCGGCCTGCAGACCGGCGCCCAGGAGAGCGGCGATATGGCGGCCGGATTCACGCGTGTCCATGCCGAGGAGGACGCGAGCCGCGGGATGCTGGGGGCTGAGATACGCGCCGAGCGAACGGCCGACGGCATAAAGAGTGGAATCGTCGAGCGGCGGTTTGCCGGGTTCGCCCCGAATTCCGTCGGTACCGAAGAGCTCTTTAGGCATAACTGGGGGCGGCCGGGTTCCACTACGACCGCGAAGCGATCCTTATTGAATTGACTCGCGACCCCGGAAAAACTGGGATCTAACGCTAGGTAGACAACTGCAAGCAGTCTAGCACGAGGCCAAATGGCGTCGCTTGCGCACTGGTTGCAGGTGTTCCGTCCAGTTAATAGGAATGAATTACCTCTAACGAAACGCAATCATGCAAGATGGCATGAGGATTGCTTCACTGTGTTACCGTGTTTGACACGGAGTACATTGTGTCGGCAACAGAAACACGACCGGCGATCGTTCGGATCAGTGGATCCAACTTCAGCATGCGAGTGATCGCGGCGGCGATCATCTTGCTGTTTTGCTACTACGCGCAGGGCGTGGTGATCACGCTGCTGCTGTCGATCCTGCTGGCGTATTTCTTGGATCCGGCGGTCGAGATTCTCGAAAGAGTCGGCGTGCCGCGAACGGTGGGCGCGATGGTGATGGTGCTGATTTTGATCCTGGTGCTGGCGGCGGTGGGTTACGGCCTGGGATCGAGAATCGCAAATTTCGCGGAAAATTGGCCGAAGTACGGGAGTGTGCTAAGGAGCGCCGCGGAGACGGTAGAAGGGAAAATCAACGGCATCGAAGGCCGCGTTGCCCCGGGTGCGGAGACAGGTGGTGGTCAAACTCCGGAAATACGGCAGCTTGAACCGGGCCTGGTACGCACACTCATTTTGCGTGGAATGGGTTCTCTCTACGCGCTGTTTCTGGAAATCACGTTCGTGCCGTTTCTAGTTTTCTTCATGATGGCGGGAAAACGTGAAGTGTGGCACGGGACACTGCAGTTGTTCCCGGTGGCGCGGCGGACGCAAGTGAAGGAAACACTGGAAGATCTGCGCGAAGTTCTGCGCGACTATCTGGCCGGAATGACCATCGTTACCTTAATGGTGATGGCCGCGAGCAGCTTGTTTTTCTGGATGATGAACCTCGACTATCCCATCCTGACGGGCATCGCTTCGGGTCTGTTGAACATGGTGCCGTATATCGGCGCGGTGCTGGCCTGGGTGCCGGCGTTTATCATCGCGTTGGCGAAGTTCAGAACGATCAGCTCATTTGTACTGATCGCCGGAGTATTGACAAGCATTCATGTGCTGGCGCTGAACTTTGTTGCGCCGCAATTGGTGGGACGCCGCGTGCGGCTCAACGCGGTGGCGATCACGGTGGCACTGCTCTTCTGGGGATGGGTTTGGGGCGGCATGGGGCTGGTACTGGCTATCCCCATCACGGCATCCTTGCGGGTGATTTGCGACCACACGGAATCATGGCGGCCGATCGGGCGCTGGTTGAGCGCTTGAGAATGCATTTGCGGCAAACGCGTTTTTCCTTCCGTTGAATCTTTTTTTAGACATTTTGATTCGGGGCGCCAGCTCCGCAGCTTCACGCTGTCGCACGGGCGACATCCATCATCAAAGACGCCGCCCTGACGGGCAGCCCATGAGTGCGGCCGGCTAGGGCCTGGGGAGTGCGGGGTTCGCCGGACTTGGCTTGACGCCGAGTGACTTGATGTATGAGACGAGCTGCCAGCGCTGGGGTTCCGGGAGTTTGGACCAAACAGGCATGCCGTGCCAAACGATGCCGTTGGTCAAGATCCAGAAGATAGCGCCAACGGGCGCGTTCTGAACTTCCGCGGCACGAAGATTCGGGCCGTGGTGCCCTCCTTCGGCGACGTCGCCATGACACTCGGCACAGTGCCGCTCGAACAGAATTCTGCCGGCCAAGACCGCGTCGGGGTCGCTCTGCAGCGGATTGGATTTTGCACGGGCCTTCTGGGGCGCCTTGTCGAGCTCGCTGTAGACTCCGGTTTTGTCTTTCGGGGGCTTTGCCGGAGAGACATTGCCTTGCTGCGCTTGGCCGAGCGATACACCGAGCAAAGCCGCCACTACGCAAATGGCCAGGAACGGTCCTAAGAACCTGGCTTTCATCGCTGACCTCCGAAAAGATGGCTCACCAGGTCCCCAAAGCCGGAGAATTCCCGGGAGAGTCCCCAACGAAGCAGGAAGCGGTGGCTGTTGTCGTTGAGACCGAAACCGGTGGAAAGGCGCAACGTCCAGTCGGAAGGAAGGTTCCAAGCCACGACCGGCGCCAGGTAATGCGATGTGTCCTTGAGGCCGAAACTGTAGCGATCGCCCAGACCGCCGTACATTTCGACGCCGGCGATCACGTTTTCGCGGCAGAAATTGCAGCGCTTGGCCGAAGCTTTCAACTTCAACGGGCGGCTTGCGCCCAGGGCGTAGCCAAATTCCCAAGGATGGTTTGACAGATTCTTGGCGGCGAGAGTGTTTTCGACGAAATTCCAGCCTTTGTACGTACTCGATAGCAGGAGCTTGAGCTCGAGCTCGTTATTGTGTTCCTGCCGCGCAACAGCATTCAGGTCGGCACTGTCGGACTCGACGTCGTGGCCTTCGATTTCCTTCAGGATCTTATCGGCGCCGCTGATGTGTTCGTATTCGATGTAGATGACCGGATTGATAAAATGCTCGTGTTTGAGCGGGCGGAACCGATTCTCCCAACGGAGGCCGGTGAAAAGGGTGCTGTCGTGGAAAGTGGACTGCGCATCGAGATAGAACTCGGTGGTCCACCAAGCGGTGACGCCATACTCGAACTCCACCCAATAGGCGTGGAAGTCGTTGCCGCCACGCTGGGTGCCGAAGGTGGAGAAGTATTCGACCTCCAGGCTGCCGGGCTCTTCCATGTAGTGGTCATAAGCGACGATATAGGGACTCTCCTGACTGAAGGCAGGAGAGGCAACGACAAGGGAAAGTAGGGAAAGAACAAAAAGGCCGAGAAAGAACCGAGGAATCACGGATTCTCCTTGCAAGTAAGTTGCAAAAGCGAAATAAGACTAATCTAGTCCGATATTGGATGCAAGTAATTTGCAAGTGAAAACTCAGGTCTCGAGGGTATCTGGAGGCAGCGGACCGAGAGCTGTTGCCAGCCCGTTGACACAAACGGCCCCAAGCGGCATCCTGGCGCAGTTTTTCAGTCTCGGTTTCGAGCCTTGGGAGAAGCCTCCGTGGAATCGCCGCACTTGATCCTCAGACTACTGGATGAAGCCTACGAAAGACGCACCTGGCACGGCCCTAATCTCAAACAATCGATACGCGGGGTCACGGCGAAGCAGGCAGCGTGGCGCCCCGGGCCCGGGCGGCACAACATTTGGGAAGTGACGCTGCATGCCGCCTACTGGAAGTATGCGGTCCGGAGGCGGATTGAAGGCGGCAAGCGCGGCTCGTTTGCGTTGAAGGGCAGCAATTTCTTTGCCCGGCCCGAGAAAGGAAAACTGAACGAAAAGGCATGGCAGGCGGACAAGGCCTTGCTGGAACGTGAGCACCGGGCGCTACGTGAAGCGATTGCAAGGGTGCTGCCGACGCCGCATGGACAGAAGGTGATACGCCAGCTGTACGGCGTGGCCTTTCACGATATTTACCATGCAGGGCAGATACGGCTGCTGCAACGCCTATTGAACAGCGCCTGAACATTGGCGAAGAGCACGGACCGTGGCGATCAGGTCGGACGAGTCTTGGAAGAGGCGAATAGCGGCGAGCCCGGCGGCGCCCGCAGCAAGACATGCGCCGGCGTTTTCGAGGGTGATTCCACCGATCGCGAGCACCGGGATTGCTATTGCGCGGCAGACTTCGGCAAGGCGCTCGACGCCTTGCGGCGCGCCGAAGGCAACTTTCAATGGTGTGGCGAACACGGGGCCAAAGAAGAGATAGCTGGCGCCGCCGCTCGCGGCGGATTCTGCAGCTTCGAGAGAATGGCAGGAAACGCCCACTAGAAAATCCTTGCGTGAACCAAGCTTCTCGATGAGGCGCGCCGCTTCGTTGACCGGCAGACTGTTCTCGCCGAGATGGACCCCGCCCGCACGCTCCGCGAGCGCGATATCGACACGGTCGTTGACCAGAACGCGGCAGGCTTGGTTTCTACTTTGAGAATGGCTTGCGGCGTGGAGCAACGCTTCGCGCGTGAGAGCCGTGAGTTCCCGGGCGCAGAGATCCTTTTCGCGAATCTGCACCCAATCCACACCTGCCGAAAGGGCGGCTCCGATCTTCTGAAGGAGAGCGGATGGCGCCGCCGCGTGTGGCAGGCTGTGCCGGTCCGTCACGTAGCACAAAATTGGTGATTTCGGCGACGCGAGCGAATTACTGAGGGCGGACACGGGCGGGTGTTGAGGGACCTGTCTCGGGTCCGATCATGCGTATCGCGAGGAAGATGTCCAAAATGCCCAGGCCGCTGACCGCGCCACGAAAGGAAGGATGAAGCAAGACTCGCATGAGCGACGGAAAATGGCTAAGGAAATAATTTTGCTCCCAGATGCCTGTCCATGGAAGGTAGAAGAGAATGGCGCCCATGATGCAGCAGATGACAACCAACAACGCGCTCAAGATTCGATTCATGCGTGAGAGACCGCCCCGAGGCTCATGGAGGTCACACCATCAACGAGTCGGCCTTTGAAGAGCAGCGATGCGTTCGCCCACGTCGCGATAATCAATGTTGACCGCGTAGACCTGGAAGAAACTCTTCAGTGCCGCTTCCGACTCGCCCGCCGACTCCTGGGCCACGCCCAGATCATACCGCAAGGCGAGCGCACTTTCCGGCTCGATGTCCGGAAGATGTAGAGCGCGTTCGTACCACATCGCCGCGATCGAGGGTTGTCCCCTTTCCATGAAGGTCAAACCGAGGAGCGTGCAGCATTGCATGGAATAGCGGAAGGGTCGGCCGCGCTCGCTGGCCTTGGCAACTTTCTGGAACTCGCTGATCGCTTCCTCGAGTAGACCCATCTCGCGGAAGGCAATGCCCAGATTGTAGTGCGTCTCGAGATCTTCGTCTTCCGCGCCCATTTCCCCGAGTTCAGCCCGGAATTCGTCGAAAACCTCCTTGAGCGGCCCCGCTTCAGTCGGAGAAACGCCTTTCTCTTTCTTCTTGGCCGCGTTGCCACCCGCAGCATCGTGTGGCGCAGGTTCGGAGAATCCGGGCGTAAGGCCTCCGATTCCCAGTTGGTCGATCTCGTTGGCGAGATCCGACAGGAATTGGTCGGAGGCAAAGCCGCTCGACGGCGCGGCGTTCTGGGCGGCGGGCTCGGGCGGTTTCTGGTCGTAGGCCGGCACTAGCGGCTCGGCATCCAGAATGAGCTCGTAGTCCTGATCGAGTTCAAATTCCGGCTCCGGAGCTTTAGCCGCGACCTCGGGGACCTTAGCCGCAGGACGTTTCGCCGGGGCGACCGGCACCTCGGGAACGGCGGCGCGAACCACGGGCTCTTCGGCGGCGGGCGGCGCGGCGGGTTTCTCGAGGATCTCTGGAAGCTCGTAAGCCGCTTCCTGTGCTTCGCTTGCCGGCTCGCTCGAAGCCGACAGGTCCGCCGAAATCTCAGCAAACGCGGGGGTCTTTTCCTCGGCGGCGGGCGCCGACTCTTCCAAAATGGCAAACTCTTCAGTGCCTTGGTGTTCCTCAGCCGCTTCGGCCGGAATTTCGAATTTGAGTGCGGCTTCGGCCTCTGGCGAGACTGACGCCGACGCCTCGGCCGGTCGGTTTTCTTCCAGCATCGATGCCCACTCGTCGGAAAGATCGACCTCGTGGACCGCCTCCGCTTGGGAAGGTACCGCCTCAGGGATGCTGACCTCGGCAGGCTCAACAGGCGCTTCTTCAATGGAAAACTCACTCAGCGCCGGCTCAGCGGCAATCTCCGGCAAGGTCTCTTCTTGGGCGGCGACCTCGGCCGGCTCCGCGCTCGCCTGCGCGGTCGGTGCGGCCAATTCTTCGTCCGACAGACCCGCCGCGCGCTGGAATCGGCGTCGCAACTCGCCAAAGCGCTCGGCACCACGCGGATCGCCGCGCTCGCTGTGAATCCGCTCGAGCTGTGCTGCGAGCTCGGCCGTGCGACGGTCATCGCCTGCACCCAACACGAAGTCCAGTAGCTTTTCGAGCGTGGGGGTATGCCGCGGAGCCCGGCGCAGAATGGCCTCGAGCAGGCCAATCGCCTTTTGCGTAAGCCCGTAGCTGGCAAAGAGATCAACATCGGTGAGTGATTGCGCGATGAATTTCTGGGTCTCTTCGTCCAGTGAAGGTTCGGCTGGCGCCTGTGCGACCGGCGGTGCCGCCGGAACTGCCACCGGGGCTGCGGGCTTCGCAATGACCTCCGGCGGCGCGGGTTCCAGGTCGGGGCGCACCTTGGGAGCCGGTGGCTTTACAAGTTCCACCGGCGCGTGGTCTTCCACAATAGCGATCGGTTCTTCTGGGGCGAGAGTCCCCATCCTGCGAAGGACGTCATTGAGCTTGCGCTTAGCGGGCTCACTCTCGGGCTCGCGATCGACGAGCTGCTCGAAGACTTGCTTGGCGCGCTCCAGCTTATTGGCGGCAACAAGAGCATCCCCGAGATGGGCGAGGGCGTCCGGCAGACGGAAGGAGTCGCTGGTGCGGCCGTAAGTTTCGACAAGCCATTCCAGAGGCTCGATCCGGCCGGGCAGTCGCTCGGCCAGATCGTTCAGGAGCTTGCCCACGACCTCGTGTTCGCCGGCATCGATCATGGGAATCCGCGTGCGGTCCAGGACGGCCATGGCCCGGTCGCCTTGGCCGGATTCGAGCAGCGATTCCACGAGTTTTTGCGCCAGGCCGAAATTCTTTGGGTCCGCATCGAAGACACGCAAGGCCAATTCCGAGGCCTGATCCCACTTCACATTCTTTAAGTAAAGATCGAGCAGCAGCTCTGCCTGCTCGCCGCCCTTTTCCAGATCCGGAACGTGCTCGAGAAGCTGAGCCGCCTGCGCGAAGTTGCCCTGCGTGGAATAAACTCGCGCCTTCACGATCACCGCGGGCAGGTTGTTCGCGTCCAGTTTCAACGCCTTGTCGGCAAGTTTCTCGCATTCCGCCTGATCCCCGCGGGCTAGCGCACGCTGCGCGGCGGAAATATAGGCGTCGATCGCCTCTTTGGTCTGCCCCATCGCCTGGTAAAGATCGGCCAGGCGAATTTGAATGCGAAGATTGTCAGGCTCCGCCATCAGAAGTTTTTTGAGGAGAGCGACAGCCTCCGGCTGCCGATTGTTCTTGAGGTGGATTTCGGCGAGTTGCAGGAAGAGCGGGCGGGCCTCGCTCATCACGCCTTGCTGGACGTAGAGGTCGGCAAGTTTCTCGAGCGGACGAATCTCTTCCGGAGCGAGCTTGGCAATGCGCTTGTATACGGCGATCGCTTTGGTCAGGAAACCGTCTCCGACGAAGAGCTGCGCCAAGCGCTCGAAGTAGTCGATGGCTTGAAACGTCTCGCCCTGGCGGATATACAGCTCGCCGATGGTCATCAAGGTGACCTGATCGCGCGGTTCGTGCTTCAGGATTTGCTGGTATTCGGCGATGGCCTGGGCGACCTTGCCCTGGTTGAGAAGCTTTTGCGCGGCTTCGACGAACTTGCTTTTGTTATAGGCCATTCGCGAATTCAGACAATGCGCTACCGTCGCCTGCTGGGAGGCGCGTTTCCGCACCCAACCGGCAACGCCCGGCAGAAGGAGTGCTTGCTTACGCTAGCAGGTGGGGAAAAGACAAGTCAACGAACCCTACGGCCGGTGTGAGCAGCCAGTTATCCCCGTCGGAATCGGGAACTTGGCGGCGAAGCCACGGCGAAGGAGGGCTGCACCTAAGTGCGGTGCCCCGGATATCAACTTTTCCCAGCCGGGCAGTGGCACGCGCCGGTGAGATTCAGGGCAAGATGGGGTCCGGGAGGAGAGCGATCTGGATAGCGCCGGCCGACCAACAATCCGCATGGCGTACCGGCGCGAAGGAACGCCGATGAAGCGGCGAAGGTCCATGCTGCCGCAAAGCTTCGAGATGGTCGGCGGTGGCGTAGCCTTTGTGGCGCGCGAGGCCGTACTGGGGAAAGACCGCGTCCCACTCTTCCATGCGGGCATCCCGGTGGGTCTTGGCCAGAATGGATGCCGCGGCGATGGACACGCTGCGGCAATCCCCCTTGATCAGCGATTTTTGCTCGACGAGTACATCGAGTTGCATGGCGTCGATCAGCAAGTAGTCCGGCGGAACGGCAAGCTGCTGGAGCGCGGCGGTCATGGCCTGACGGCTGGCCTGGTAAATGTTCCAGGCGTCGATGCGCTGCGCGTCCACTTCGGCGACGGCCCAGGCCACGGCGTGGTCGCGAATGCGTTCGGCGAGCTGGGTGCGGCGGTCAGGGGCAAGTTGCTTCGAGTCGTCGAGGCCTACAATGCGCCGCTTCGGATTCAGAATCACGGCGGCCGCGACCACCGGACCAAACAGCGCTCCGCGGCCGGCTTCATCGATGCCGGCGATGCGCATCCAGCCAAGTTTTCGCGCCGCGCGCTCGAAGCGGGAGGAGCAGAGACGTGACATTCGTGTGAGTGACCGCCGAGCGGTCAACCGCCGCCGATTCTAGCACGCCGTGCAGGCCAGGTAAGAATCGACCGGAGAAATTTTCATTCATAGCGAAGCGCAACTATCGGATCGACTCGCATGGCGCGCCGTGCGGGGATCCAGGCGGCGAGAAATGCTGCCACCAGGAGCAGAAGTAGCGCCAGGGCTAGAAGCAGTGGGTCGTGCGCGCGCACCTCGAACAGAAGCGACTCCAGCAGGCGCGCACAAAACCAAGCACCGATGAGACCCGACGCTGCGCCCGCAATGGTCCAGCGCGCTACGTCGGAAAGCACCATCCTCAAGATTCCCGGCGGAGTGGCGCCCAGCGCCATGCGTACGCCGATCTCCCGCGTGCGTTGCGCAACCAGAAATCCTACGACGCCGTACATGCCGATCGCCGCAAGCAAGACGCCCATACCTGCGAACATCGATAACAACACGGCGTTGAAGCGCGGACGATCCGCGAGCTTGCTCACCCGTTCACTCATGGTCTCGATTTTGACCGGGAGCGTTGGGTCCAGCGCGGTGGTCTGCTCGCGCATCCACGTGCTCACGGCGCTGGAATTTATTCGCGTGCGCAAGATCATGTTCGCGCTGCCCAGAAAGATCACGTGTTCATTCTTCCAGGGCAAGTAAAATTCAGGATCGGAGTTTGCCGCAAGGCCGTTGTTTTTCACGTCGGCCGCGACGCCCACCACAGTCCGCCACGGACCTTCCATGCGAAACAATCTCAGCTGCTTACCGATGGGATTTTCATTAGGCAGCAGCGCGCGTGCCAGCGTTTCGCTCAAAATGATGGGATTCTCCGAAGGAAGCCTGTCTTCCTGTCGAAATCCGCGGCCCTGGATAATCGGAATCGTCAGAGCAGAAAAATAGTCCGGTGTCACCGCCCGCCATCCCACCATTCCGCCGGTGCCTTCGGCAAGGGGCGGACGTCCGGCGACCTCGATGGCCGCGAAGATCGTCGATCGCATGGCGCCGGCGGGAGGCAGCGTGTCGCTCATCGCCACGGAAGTGACGCCCGGAAGACTCTTCAATCGACCTTCGAGCTCCGTGAAGAAAGTGAACTGCTGCGCGGGTGTAGGATAGCGATATGCGCCAAGCGATACCGTTTCCGTGAGAACTCTTTCTGCTTCCAGTCCAGTGGGAACATTTTGCAGATTCCACAAACTACGAAGCAGAAGCCCCGCGCCTGTCAGCAGGACCAGAGACATGGCGATCTGCGCCGATACCAAAATCTGGCGCAAGACTCTTCGCGTCCCCAAAGGCGCCTGCTTTCCAGTCAGCATTTCTGGCGCGGGCCGGTGAAGCGCCGGCGCTACGCCAAAGAGGACGGCGGAGATCAGCGCAACTCCAAACGTGAACGCCGCTACGCGCAGATCAAGGCCGGCTTGCTGCAGGTGCGGGATACCTTCCGGCGCCACGGACACAAACAGATGCATCAGAGCCAGCGCCACACCGCAACCGAGCACGCCTCCGAGCAAGCCCAGCAGCACGCTCTCGGTAAGCGCCTGCCGAGCGAGCCGTGCGCGGCTCGCGCCCAGCGCCGCACGCACGGCAAGTTCCCGTTCACGTCCGGTCGCGCGGGAGAGTAAGAGGTTCGCCACATTCGTGCACGCGACCAGCAGGACCGCGAAGACAGAGCCCAGCAAAATCCAGGACGCCAGGCGCACGTCCCGTACTTGGCGATCCCTCAGCGTTCGCACTGACAAGTGAATTTCCTTGCGGAACTGCGGAGGCGCGCCAAGTACCGCCTGCTCGAACCACGGCTGGAGAGCGGCGACGGCCTGAGAAATGGTGATACCGGGCTTCAGGCGCGCGAACGTTCGCAGCACCGCTCCCGGTGCGGACCGGCGTTGCTGCTCTTCATCGAGTGCTTGGGGCAAAAGGATATCTGCCGAGCGCAGCGTGGGCATTTCAAAGTTGGCAGGGAGCACGCCAACGATTTGCGTGGTGTCGTTGCCCAGAGAGATTGTCTTACTCAATACGCCGGGGTCGCCGCCAAAGCGGCTCTTCCAGAGTCCATAGGAAAGTAGCGCGACCTTGGGCGCTTTGGGCCGATCTTCCTCCGGCGTGAAGTTGCGCCCAAGAATCGGCTGAACACCAAGCGTGGGAAGAAATGTCTGCTCGACGAGCCCGCAATTCAAACGGACCGGCTGTTGCTCGGTCACGTCGCAATCGGTGGTCCCAGGAACCATCGAAGTGATCGCCTCGAACGGGCCCGGCTGCTTCCGGAAATCGACGTAACCCGCGCCGAGCATGAACTCGTCGCGCTCGATCGGGGCCAGTAAGCCAAACGAAACCAGCCGGTCGTCGTTTGGATACGGCAAGCTGCGGAACAGGATGCGATCTACCACGCTGAAAACCGCGGTGGTGGCTCCGATCCCAAGGGCCAAGGTTAGGATCGCGACGACCGCAAATCCGGGCTGCTTTGCCAGCGTGCGCAAGGCAAAGCGCAGGTCTTGCAGCAGCGCATCGAAAAAAGGCAGACCGCGTTGGTCTCGGTACGATTCTTTCGTTTGCTCCACTCCGCCGAATTCGCGCCGCGCCGCACGGCTGGCTTCCTCCGGACTCAGGCCGCGGCGTATGTTTTCTTCCGTGAGCAGTTGCAGGTGCGAGCGGACCTCGGCGTCGAGGTCCTGTTCGACGCGCCCCTTGCGGAAGAGACTCAGCAGCCGCGAAGCAAGAACACGCAGTGCGAGCATCTCACGCCCCTTGGGCGCCCGCGAGCAGCCGCGCGATCACCGCGGCCATGCGTTCCCAGCTTTCGGCCTCGGTGGCCAGCTGCTTGAGGCCTGCGCGCGTCAGCGAGTAATACTTCGCCTTGCGGTTGTTGTCCGAGACGCCCCACTTCGAGCTGATCCATCCGCGCTGCTCCAGCCGCAGCAGCGCTGGATACAGCGTCCCCTGATTGAGCTTGAGCAAGTCCTCGGAAACCTGCTGAATGCGTTGTGCGATGCCGTAGCCATGAAGCGGGCCCATCGCTTCGAGCGTTTTCAACACGATCAGATCCAGCGTGCCCTGAAGCACTTCGCCGCGAGGTGGCGTCATCGAAAACTCCTTTAGATAAACAACAGGAGAATAGGTCTCCTCCTGTTGATTGTCAACAGGTCCCCTCCTTTTCCTAGACGTGCGCGCCCCCAGAAAGTCCCCAGGCTTTTTCTGGTCCCCGGCGGCTCCACAAGCCCTCCGGTTGACGCGCCTTCTCGCGGCGTGGCAGCATACGCGCACCTTAACTGCGGCATTTTCCGAAATCGAATAGTGTCTGTTACGAAGGAGCTCAGCATCATGACGTCGAAAATCATCCCCGCCGCTCTTTTGTTCGCCACCTTCCTCGCCGCGCGAGCGCCCGCGCAGACGCGCCCCATCCAACTCGACGATTTCGCGAAGATTACGACCGTCTCCGACCCGCAGATTTCTCCCGATGGCAAATCGGTCGCCTGCATCATCTCTCGCCCTAACCTGGAGCAGGATCGTAGCGACCGCGAACTCATCCTCATCGACATCGCCACCGGCTCGCCACACATCATGACCCACGACCGCAAGGGTGTCGGTTCGCCACGCTGGTCGCCCGAAGGCGACCGCCTCGCCTTCCAAGCTGTCGACTCCGCCGCCAAGGATCCGAAGGTTCAGCTCTTCGTCATGCCCATGGCCGGCGGTGAAGCCAAGAAAATCACCGACGCCCCCAACGGGGTCGAGCAATTCGCGTGGCGTCCCAATGGCCAGGACATCGCCTACGTCAGTTCCGACGAGCCGGAAAACAAAAAAGACATTGAGAAACACAACGACGCGTTCGAAGTCGGCGACAACGATTATCTCGCCGCCGGTCCGGCAACCCCCTCGCATCTCTGGCTCATTGCCGCGGAGGGCGGCAAGCCGCGGCGGCTGACGTCCGGTGCCTGGAGCTTGGCCAAGAGCGCGCCCCCCAGTTCGCCGGCTTCGCCGATCAATTGGTCGGCCGATGGCAAGCTTCTGCTCTTCACCCGCCAGGAACATCCGGAGTTTGGAGACAATGACCTCACGTCCGTGCAGGTGCTCACTCTGGAAACGGGAGAAATCCGCAAGCTCACCAAGCACCAAACCCTCGAAAGCTTTGGCCTATTCTCTCCCGACGGCTCACGCGTCGCGTATTGGTATCCCCGCGACGCCGACCCCAACAACGAGAACGAGATTTTCGTGACTCAAACGTCCGGCGGTGACGGCGCTTCCGCTACGCCCGCGATCGACCACAACCTCGCGCGCGCCGTCTGGATGCCGGACGGAAACTCGCTGCTCGTCGGCGGACACGACGGTACGCAAACCTCGCTCTGGCTGCAGCCGCTCGGTGACGCGCCAAGAAAACTGGCTCTCGGCGATGTCAACCCTACCTGGTTCTTCTGGATCGACGCTTTCGTCGGCCGCAAGGGTGAGATCGCGTTCACGGGCAGCACGCCGACGCAGCCCTCCGAGCTCTACTACATGGCGTCCGCGAACGACGCACCTAAGCGCCTTACGAATTTCAACCAGGGCATCGCTGCGCTGAACCTAGGCAAAGAGGAGCGCTTCGAATGGCAGGGTCCCGACAATTTTCGCGAAGACGGTGTCCTCTTCTATCCCCCCGATTTCTCCAAGGACAAGAAATATCCGCTGGTTCTCCTCATTCATGGCGGACCGACCGCGTCATCCATCACGGCTTTCAGCTTTCTTTCGCAGTTCCTCACCTCGCACGGTTATGTTGTCTTCTCGCCGAACTATCGCGGCAGCGACAACCTTGGCAATGCCTACCAGCGCGCCATTTGGAATGATGCCGGCGACGGACCCGGCCGCGACGTCATGGCAGGCATTGAAGCGCTCGAGAAGCAAGGTTTCATCGACGAAACAAAGATTGGCGTCACCGGATGGTCCTACGGCGGCTACATGACCTCCTGGCTCATCGGCCACTATTCCATCTGGAAAGCGGCCATGGCCGGCGCGCCCGTCACCGACCTCTACGACGAGTACAACTTGTCCGACGGCAACGTCTCCACGCGCTACGGCTTCAAGGGCTCGCCGTTTGTCGGCGACAATCTGAAGGACTACATTGCGCAGTCGCCCATCACCTACGCGTCGCACATCAAAACGCCCACGCTGATCCTGCACGACACGGGCGACGCACGCGTTACCATCACGCAGTCCTACCAACTCTTCCACGCGCTGAAAGACAACGGCGTCCCCGTAAGGTTTTTTGCATATCCCGTCGCGGGCCATTCGCCCGGCGACCCTGTGCGCGTAATGGATGTCTATCGCCGCTGGGTCGAGTGGATGGACCAACACCTGAAGTAGAAAAGCAATAGCCCCGCATCAACGGGGCTTTCTCCAACGATTCCTGTTCGCCGTGTCCAAATTCAGAGCGAAACCGACTTTCTTGCCGTTGTAGCGGCCGCTTTCCGAAGCGGGCGTCTTTTCGCTACGCCTTGCTCTCCGAGTTGGCCCCCGCGGTCGCCGCCACCGCTGTTCCTTCCCGTTCCTCTCGGCCCGCCCGCTTGATGCGCGCGGCTTTGCCCTTCAATTCGCGCAAGTAGTACAGCCGTGCGCGCCGCACTTTGCCCTTGCCGACCACCTCGATCGAGCTGATCGTCGGCGAATGCAACGGAAAGATGCGCTCGATGCCCACGCCAAAACTGACTCGCCGCACTGTGAAAGTCGCGCCAGAGGCCCGGCCCTTCTTGGAAATCACGACGCCTTCGAAAGCCTGCAGGCGCTCTTTTTCCTTGTCGCCTTCGCCTTCCTTCAACCGCACGTTAACACGCACCGTGTCGCCAGGACGGAACTCAGGAAGCCCTTTGCGCAGTTGCGCTTCATGTAATTTCGCTATTACCGGATTCATGTCAGTATTCCCTGCAGACCCACTCGGGCGGGGCCAGCACAGCAAAGACAAACATCAATTATAAACAAACTATCACAATTCTCCTAGGAGCTTCCACGCCTATCCGGGCGTTCCTCGACCCCCCGCCCGGCGGCCGCGCGGATTGCCGCTACCGCCGCCGAAGCCGGCGAGGACGCGGCGTCCAAGGTCCGCACCCGCAGCGAGTAGAGGTTTCCCTTCTCGACCTCCTCCACGTTTTTCAGGACCGTGTCCAAATCATCCATAACCGACAGCAGGCGCCCCGATAGCGCGTCCACTTTTCCGGAAGCAAGCTCCAGCGCCAGGCGCGCGGGGCGTTCCGGAGGTACATCGACGTGCTCCTCGAAAATCCTGCTGAACCACGGCAGCCATTTGCGCCCCTCCGGAGAGTTCAGCGCGTGCTCCGCCATCGCTGTGCGCACCGTGCCGGGTCCCATGGCAAACACCGCGACTCCGTGCGCCTTCGTCTCCGCGGCGAGACATTCCGAGAAGCGCATCAGCGCGGTCTTTCCCATCGCGTAGATGGAAAGATACGGAATCGGGATGGCCCCGGTCACGACGTTGATAATCCTCCCTCGCCGGCGGGAAATCATGCCCGGCAAAACCGCGCGCGCACACAACAGCGGACCTCGCAGGTTCACGTCCATCGCCTGCCACCATTCGACTGGATCTGTTTCCCACAGAGGGCCGATCGGACCGGGGGTGGCGGCGTTGTTGACCAGCAAATCCACCGGTCCAAGCGATTGCTCGACGGCCGCGAAAGCGCTGCTTACCCCCGCAGCGTCCGTCACGTCTGCCTGGAATGCGCGGCTCCGCCCCCCTCCCTGCGCGATGGCCGCAACGGTTTGCGCCAGTTCATCCGCCGATCGAGCCAGCACCGCCACCGACGCACCCGCCGTCGCGAACGCTTGCGCGATGGCGCGCCCGATTCCGCGCCCCCCGCCGGTGACCATCGCGACTTGCCCTTTTAGATCGATCGACGGCACGGCGACTTGAGAATCCACGGGACCCCTCCCTAGTTTTCACTAATGGGACGCTGCTTCTTGCGGCGGATCAAATCAAGCGGGCGCGGAAGCGGCGCTTCGCGGGCGTATAACCGCTCCCGCAAATCGCTCCATTTCTTCCAGTTGCGGACTGAATTGCAACAAAAGCAGATCGGCCCCGGCCGCCTCAAATTGCGCCACGCGTTCCGCGACTTGTTCCGCCGTCCCGATCAATCCCGACCGCAGACCGCGATTCGACACCGAATAATCTTCCAGCGAAACCTGCTGCTCCAGTTGCGTCCCGGCAAGCCACTGCTGATAGTTCGCGTAGCCGGCGGCGGATTGCTTTACGTCCGTGATGCGCCGAACTTCATCCTGAGCTTCGCGTTCCGTTTCGCGAACGATGGCGTATCCCGCAACTCCAAATTTCAGCGGCGGCAGTTTGTGTCGCGCCCGCCGCGCCCGCAAATCGGCGATTTTCTCCCCCACGCGTTCCGGTGGATCGCCGTGCATCAAATAAGCATCGCACTTCTGCGCGATCAGATCTCTCGCCGCCGCCGATTCACCGCCGGCGTAAACGCACGGACGCGGCCGCCCAAGCGGCTTCGGCTCTAGAACGTTGTCCTCAACACGGTAGTACTTTCCGGCAAACGAGAAATGATCCTGTGACCACACTCCATCCACAACGTCCAGCCATTCGCTCGTACGCGCGTAACGGTCGTCATGCTGCTCGAACGCCACGCCGTATTTCCGCGCCTCGTCAGCCCACCACGAAGACACCACGTTTAACGTGAGCCGCCCGCCGCTGATGTGATCGATGTTCGCCGCTTGTTTCGCCAGCAGCGCCGGCAAATGAAACGTCGGCCGCACCGCCACCATCAATTCGATGCGCTCCGTCACCGCCGCCAGCGCCGCCGCCGTCGACCACGCATCCAGCGATGCCGCCTCCACGCCCTTGATGTCGTTCAGATTTAGCTCCGCGACCAGCGTCACATCAAACCCAATCTGTTCGCTGCGCTGCGCCAGCCGTTTCACGTAAGCCCAACTCGCTTCCATGCTCTCGTCCGCGACGTTCCGCAGCCAGCCGCCAAATACCGGGAGCCAATAGCCGTACCTCATACGATTTCTCCACTGGTTACCAGGCGCCCCGGCGCCTTCGCCGAATCCTTGCCCGCTTCCGCAATCAAATAGTCCGCCAGCCGCGCGTACGGATTGAAGCCCACGATGCGCTCGGGATCCGCCACAAAATTCGATAGCGCGTTGATGTCGTAGTACAGCAGACGCCCTGTCGGATCATCAATTACGTATTCAACGCCGCCGACCTCGATCCCCGCCTCCGCCATGATTCGCTCGACATTTTCAATCACGCGCCGCGGCGCTTCATACGCCTCCACCGTCATCCCCGTTTTCGGCGCGTCGATCGGGCACGCCGGCCGCACCAATTCTTCCCCTTTGGTGTTTTTGCAAATGTCGGCCGGGCAGAGATCGAAAGTTTCGCCGGTAATGCGGATCTGGATCGCATACAGATATTTCCCGCCCAGCACCTCGACGCGCGTAATGATGCCGTCCCGCGCCGTGAAGCATTCCTGCACCAGTGCGGTGTTATCGATGCCGAAGTAAAGTTCGTTGCCATCCACCGCGGCCTTCAGCTCGGCCGCCGATCCAAACTTTTTGATCCCCGCGCCGCTGCCTCCGATATTCGGTTTCAGAATGAGCGGATAGCCGACCGCCTCCGCCGCGCTCAGCGCCTGCGACGCATGATTGATCACCCGAGCCTTGGGATACGGCAGACCAAGCCGTTCCAATAGCGAAAGTTGCCGCGCTTTCGAGGTTTCGTGCGTAAACGCGCGATGCCCGTTCACCACTCGCATTCCCTTGTCTTCCAGATGCTTCAAATAGTTGAGCGTATAGAAGATGCCGTGACCCACGCCGCGCTGCCACGCCGACGGGCTCATGCGGTTGAAAAGGAGCGAATATTCGCGCTCGGGTGACGCCGCGTCATATTGGTGGTACCGCGCGTCCAGCTTCACCCACGCCACGCCCCGTGCATCCATCTGTTGAAACAGCGGCACAAACCAATTTGGCTGCTCGTAGTAAATGGCGATCGGCCTTCCCGCTTTGCCACCGTTGCTGTTTTTCGCTTCACTCATACTCTGGTTTCCCCAAAATCACGGCAAAAGCAAATCCGGCCGCTGCCGCCGCGTCTTCTCCAAAGCCGCCTCGCGCCGCCATTTTGCCACTTCGGCGTGATTCCCGCCGATAAGCACCTCCGGCACCGTCCATCCCCGAAACTCCGCTGGCCGCGTGTAATGCGGGAAGTCCAGTAGCCCATGGCTGCTGACCTGCGCCACCTCGCGATCCTTTGTAGGGGCGGGGCTTGCCCCGACCGCTGTAGCCCCGATGCGCCCGGTCCCCATTTCGCTGAAAGACTCATACTGCGACGAAGCCTCATTCCCAAGCGCGCCCGGCAGCAACCGCGTGACCGCATCCAGAATAAGTGCCGCCGGCAACTCCCCCCCACTCAGAATGAAATCTCCAATCGAGATTTCTTCCGTGGCAAGATGCTCTGCTACTCGCTCGTCAACACCTTCATACCTCCCGCAAATCAGAATCACCCGTTCCAGCCCCGCATAGCGCCGGGCCGTCTCCTGCCGAAAAAGCCTTCCGGCCGCCGACGTAAGAATGATCGCCGTCTTGGGGTCGGGCAGGGTTTGCCGGGAGGCGTCCCCGAAGCCGTAACCCAGCAGCGACTCGACAGCCTCGAACAGCGGCTCAGGCTTCAATACCATCCCGGCGCCGCCCCCGAACGGCCGATCATCCACGGTCCGGTGCCGGTCTTTCGTGAACACCCTTAAATCTTGCACGTGCACGTCAATCAGCCCGGTCTCCCGCGCGCGCCGCACAATGCCGTAATCCAGCGGACCGCTGAAGAACTCAGGAAAAATGGTGACGAGATCAAAGCGCATCACAAATCAGTGTAGCCAAACGAGGTCGAGGCTGCCATCGCGTCTTTACAGACTGCGGAAAAACTCTTGTGGCACAGCCATTTCTGGCTGTGCGCCTCTGCTAAATGCAGGCACAAATCGCTCGGACACCGCTCGCAAAGTACGTGGCACCAATCCTGTACGTCGGAACAGCTTGTCCGGCATTCTCCCGGTCCATACGCTAGCCGGGAATATTGTCATGGTTCAGCGTGTCGGAGACCTCTCCTATGCCGCCTTTGCTCCGGGCCAAACAGACCCTGGTGTTCCTGTTTTCGTTGTGCATCGGGCTGGCAGGCTGCGCAGGCGCAACCGGCGGCGGCACTTCCAACCCCGGAGGCGGATCTAACCCGGTCGGTGCCACGGCACCCGCAACTCCCAGCGGCCTCATGGCCACGGCCGGAAATGCCCGAGTCAGCTTAACCTGGAGCGCCAGCACCGGCGCCACCAGCTATCACGTCAAGCGCGCAACGACGACCGGCGGGCCGTATACCCAAGTCTCCGCACCCACCACCACCACTTTCGCCGACATGGGTGTCGCCAACGGCACCACCTATTTCTACGTCGTTTCCGCCGTGAACTCCGCGGGCGAAAGTGCGAACTCTTCCGAAGCCAGCGCCAAACCCAGCGCCCCGGCACAAGCTCCAGCCGCGCCCACAGCACTCATGGCTACCGCCGGAAACGCCCAAGTCAGCCTAAGTTGGACAGCCAGCGCAACCGCAACCAGTTACAACGTAAAGCGCGGCAACACCACCGGTGGGCCGTACACGCAAATCTCCTCACCAACGGCAACGAACTTCACCGATACCGGCCTCACCAACGGTACGACTTACTTCTACGTCGTCTCTGCCGCCAATTCCACAGGTGAAAGCGCCAACTCCGCGCAAGCCAGTGCCACGCCCGCAAACACGCCGGCGGACGTCACGATTACCATCAATCCCGCCAATACCAAGCCCATTTCTCCCTACATTTACGGTTTGAACTTCTACTCCGGCAATACCGATCCGCCGCCGCTGCTGACCATGGACCGCGATGGCGGGAACCGCTGGACGGACTACAACTGGGAGACCAACGCGTCCAACGCGGGGAGCGACTATCTTTACGAAAACGACGACTATCTGAGCAGCAGCACGGTCCCTGCCGAGGCAGTACGCAGCTTCATCGCTGCCGACCAGGGCCTAGGCATGGCCAGCCTGGTGACCTTCCAGCTACAAGGCCTTGTCGCGGCCGACGAGAACGGCCCTGTGAGCGTGAGCAATCCGCCGGACTTGACCCGCTTCAAGACGGTGGTCGACAAAAAGAGCACCGTCTCCGCCGTTCCGTTCACTGTCACGCCGCCCACAATCGATGCCAATGTGTATATGGACGAATTCGCCTGGGCCCTGGACCAGAAGCTGCCCGGCATCTTCGGTGCCACTCCGGCGCACCCCACCTTCATCAGCCTCGACAATGAGCCCGAACTCTGGAATTCGACCCACCTCGAAGTGCAGGGACCCAATCCCGTCACCTCCGACAACTACATCACCAAAACCATCACCCTCTCAGAAGCTCTCAAAGACCAGTTCCCCAACGCTTTGATCTTCGGGCCCGTACACTACGGATTTCAGGGCATCTACAACTGGCAAGGAGAATTGAGCGCCACGCCCAACGGAACGAACTGGTTCCCGGACAAGTATTTGCGAGCGCTGAAAACCGCTTCGACCACCTATGGCAAGCCCTTAGTGGATGTCTATGACTTCCATTGGTACGCAGAGGACTACGACGTCGACGGCACCCGCGTCATCGACCTCAATGGCACGACCCTCACCGACGCCCAGGTCCAGCTCATCGCACAAAGCCCCCGAAACCTATGGGATCCCACGTTCACTGACGCCGGCAACAGCAACCCCTGGATCTTCCAAGAACTTGGCAACACGCCCATAAACATCCTCGGCCGTCTCCAAGCCAAGATCGCCGACGAAAACCCCGGCATGAAGATCTCCATCACCGAATACGAAAGCGGCGGCTGGAACCACATCGCTGGAACCATCGCCCAGGCCGACAACCTCGGCATCTTCGGCGCCCAAGGACTCTTCGCCGCCAGCTTCTGGCCTCCGAACGGCACTTATTCTTATGCCCTCGCGGGCTTCCGCGCCTTCCGCGGTTTCGACGGCGCAAACGCCAGCTTCGGCGATACCTCGCTCCAATCAACCTCGAGCAATGTGCAAAATGTGATTGTTTACGCCAGCTTGGACAGCACCACCCCGGGCCGCGTCGTCTTCGTAGCCATCAATCGTTCCCCTTCCGCCCAGGTCACCGCCATCACTGGTCAATCTCTCTCCGGCACCGCGCACCTCTATCAAATGACCGCCGCTACCGCCCAAACCCAAGTGACCGCCGGAACCCCAGTCCAACCCGTCTCCGCCGGCCGGAACGATGCCCGCCACCGGCTCCTCGCTCACCATCACGCTACCCCCACTGAGCGTAACCTCGATCGACATTCACTAACGCGCAGCCCGACTCCTGGCAGATTTTTTCTCTCCCTCGTAGGGGCGGTGCTTGTTTATCCTGAGTCTCGAAGGGCTCCGCCAGGCCAACGCGTCTTGTCACGGTGCCATGTCGTCGCTGGATTTGAGTCGGATGTCGCACGCCGCTTACGTTCCATCATTCAGAGTACGCAGGCCATCCGGGAGGGTTACATCGATTCGTCGTGCGGTCACATCAATGCGGTTGCAGATCTCTTCCGCAAGCGGGATAAGCAGTTCGCCTTGGTGCGTGTCTACAACCAGGAGTGGCGTTCCCGAGACATCTTCGCCGGTGCTCTGGACGTCGCTGACAACCCCAAGCAGCGCTGGCGCCGTGGCTAGCGAACAAGGCGGCGAAGAACAGAATGACGTCTCGTTCGATGCCTCAAATACGGAGCACCCGATCAGATCGCTGACAAAGTACCGTCCGATCGGTAGCGTCACCCGCTGTTCAAACGGTAGGAGTACATCGAGGCCGCGGAATTTCTCCGCCTCAGAAATCGACGAGCAACCTTCGAAATGAAAAACCGCTTGGCCTCGGCGATTCTTATCGACCCAGAACGATTGGACCCCAACGCGTCGCGGCTCGTCTTTCCCGGCGCTATCGCCCAGAAACAGTTCGCGAACCTTCGTGAGGCGTTCCGGAAAATCAGTAAGGAGTTCCGCGGCAACTTCGCCCTTGTTCCCCCGCGCTCGGAGAATACGCGCGAGCGCCACCCAGCGCTGCGGATCGCGGCTCAATCTTCCAGGATCTCCAGCGTGAAGCGTTTGTGCACCTTCATGCCTGCCGCGCCAAGCAGCGTGCGAACCGCTTTGGCCGTGCGGCCTTGCCGCCCGATCACCTTCCCAAGATCTTCGGGATGCACGCGCAGCTCCAGGATGGTCGCTTGCGCGCCCTCGACAGACCTCACCTGCACATCATCGGGATGATCCACGAGGGCCCTGGCGATCGATTCAACCAGTTCTTTCATAGGGCACCTCTACGACCGCGGGTTTTTCCGTAACCAACACATGTACCTGGGCCCTTGTCCCCTGGGGCCCAGCTATCCTCGGGAAACAAGTCCCTGGCCAGGTGAGGGTGCGGCGAAACTCGGTCGCGTCGGACCCCGGCCCGGCCGGGGTCAACAGGCGGGCACGCTACGGCTAAGCAATCTTTTGCAGGCGAATGAAGCTGCGCACTGTGTCGCTCGGCTGTGCTCCGGCTCCGAGCCAATGCTTGATGCGCTCGGCATCCAGCTTGATCTCCGCGGGCTTCTTCAGCGGATCGTACGTCCCCACCGCTTCGACGACCCGCCCGTTCCGCGGCCGGGTCTTCTCGATCACCACCACCCGATAAAACGGTTTCTTTTTCTTCCCAATCCTAGACAGACGAATCATTAACACTAAGCCAGTCCTCCGCCACGTATTCTAGCCTGTCCTCCCTCCCCCAGCAAACAAAACAGTCACCCACCAAAACAGTCACCACTGGGGAGGCGGCCTGTCATCCTGAGGCTACCCGACAAGGGTAGCCGAAGGACCTCAACGTCATCTCCGGCGCCCATCCGAACCAATGGCAACACGTCATCACCGCACCGCGAAGCTCCCGATCTCAACGCTAGCCCCAACAAACACCCCCAGCAGCCGTTTCAGCCTCTTGCATCGTGCCTAGGAAAAGCCTATGCTTTCCATAGGAATTCCCTATGCCCACGCTCTATGTGGAAAACGTGCCCGACGATCTCTACGAAGCCCTGCGCAAGCGCGCCCGAAGCCAACGCCGCTCCATCGCCGCCGAGGTGCGTGCTCTCTTGGAACAGAATATTCCCAGCGAAAAGGAACTGAAAAGACGCCAGAGATTTCTGCTCAAACTGAAACGCCTCCATGCATCGGCGGTGCGCACGGCGGGCACCTTCCCCTCGGCCGAAGAGATGATTCGTGAGGACCGTTCCAGGTGAACCGCCTGGTGGTAGACGCGAGCGTCGCCGCGAAATGGTTTCCCCCTCTCGACCAGGAGCCTTTGGCATCGGAGGCCCTCGCGTTACTAAACCGCTGGGTCCGGGGAGAAGTCGAGCTCGTTGCGCCCGACTTGATTTGGGCGGAAGTCGCCAATGTTCTCTGGAAATCGGTCCGGCAGAACCGCTGCTCGTTGAGCGAAGCGGAAGCGGCATTGGCAGCAATGCTCGAGCAGAATCTTCCGACCGTTCCCGCACCATCCTTAATTGATCGCGCCTTTCATATCGCGGTTCTGTATGGCCGGACGGCTTACGACAGTTTGTATGTAGCCTTAGCCGTTGCGAATAACTCAGAATTGGTGACTGCGGATGAAAGACTGGCGAGCGCGCTCGGAGGCCATTTGCCCGTCAAATGGCTCGGAGCAGTCTGATTCATCGGCATCGGAACTCCCCGGTTGCGAATCCGGCCGCCATTACGTATCGTCTCCAAGATGAATTCAACAAAGTTCGTTTTCTGCACAGCCTGCACCGTTGTTTTTTCCCTCTCGCTGGCCCTCGCGCAAGGTCCGCAACCAATACCTCCGAATCGCGCGGTCGGTTTCGACGCCCTCCGTGAGGATACCCTCCGCGCCGATCTGACGTTTTTGGCGTCCGACGCGTTGCAGGGCCGCATGTCCTTGCAGCCTGGCGACGAAGTGGCCATCCAGTGGATCGCTTCTGAATTTGCCAAAGCCGGATTGCAGCCCGCCGCGGATGGCAGCTACTTGCAACCGGTCGATCTAATCGAATACCGCGGAGACCGCGCGCAAAGCTACGTCGCGCTAAAGCGCGGCGGCAGCGAGAAGCAGTGGAAATTTCCCGACGTTGTGGGAGCCTATCGTTCCGACATTGACATGACCGCCGATGTGATCTTTGCTGGCTTCGGCATCACCGCACCGGAATTCAACTACGATGATTATCAAGGGATTGACGTCCACGGAAAGATCGTGCTGATCTTCGATCACGAACCGCAGGAGACGGATGCCTCGTCCATCTTCAACGGCACCGGCAACACCCGATATGCGACCTCGCGCGTAAAGGTTTTGAATGCCCAGGCCCATGGGGCGGTCGGCGTGTTGATCGTGGCCGAGCCCAACCGCAAGCACCCGTCCAATCAGGAGCGCATGGCCAGGATCGGCGGATCGATCACGCGAGCGGTGCCGATCCCTTCGCAAGCCCTTGCTGACGATTCCCTGCATACGCCGGCGGCGGTTATTTCCGACGCCGCAGCCGCCGAAGTCCTCGGCAGCGCAGGAGCGGCCCCTTCGGAATTGCAGGCAGCAATCGATCGCGACTTGAAGCCGCAGTCTCGGACGCTGCCCGAGACGCAAGTCACGCTGCATTACCGCAACCTGTCGGTCACCACCGGAAAAACCTTCAACGTCGTAGGTCTGCTGGAAGGAAGCGACCCAAAGCTGAAGGGGGAGACCATCCTCATCACTGCGCATCACGATCATGATGGCATGAGCGGCAGCGACATCTGGCACGGCGCCGATGACAACGGCTCCGGCACCGTTGGTGTGGTCGCGTTGGCACACACCTTCGCCGCGAATGCCGGCGCCAAAGGCGGAGAACGGCCAAGACGCTCGATTCTCTTCGTTGTCTTCGCCGCGGAAGAGCGCGGGCTGCTGGGCGCGTTCTACATGGCTGCTCATCCACTGCGTCCGCTGGAAACCACCCGGGCCATGATTAATTTCGACATGATCGGCCGCAACGAAACGGAAAGCGATCAAACGAGGGGCCTGATCGCGATCCCCGCCGATACCACGAACCGCCTGAATCTGATCGGAGCCCTGTATAGCCCCGATTACAATCGCACCGTCATCGAGGAAAACAAATATGTGCGCCTGGATTTAGATGACCGTTTCGATCACGAGGCTGCGCTCAACGTTTTCTTCCGCAGCGACCAATTCCCCTTCGTCCTGCACAATATTCCCGCATTTTGGTGGTTCACCGGTTTTCATCCCGACTATCACCACACCACCGACACTGCGGACAAAATCAACTACGTAAAAATGGCCAAGATTCTCCGCCTCGCCTATCTCACCGGCTTCCAATTTGCCACCGAAGCGGTGCCACCGAAGTTCGTACCCAGCCCCGGCGGCAAAGTCACAGCGAAACCAAACTAACAATACTGGAATCCGTTAGCTAAGCCGGTTCAAGCCATTGAACGCAGCTGTCTTATAGCATTCCGCTAGAGTCGGATAGTTGAAGACCGTGTTTTTGAAGTAGGTCACTTTGCCCTTGAGCAGTAAAACGGCCTGGCCTATGTGCAGCAATTCGGCGGCATCCTCCCCGAAGATGTGCACGCCGAGGAGCTCCAGCGTTTCCCGGTGGAACAACAGCTTCAGGCGGCCGTCGGTGTGGCCGCTGATTTGCCCGCGCGCGATTTCGCGATAGTAGGCCACGCCCACTTCGTACGGTACATCGGCGTCGGTAAGCTGCTCCTCCGTCTTTCCGATAAACGATATCTGCGGAATCGTATAAATCCCATAGGGATAGCCGGCGGGATCGCTCTGCACGTCCAAGCCGAAAGCCCGCGCGGCAGCGACGCGCCCCTGCTCCATCGACACCGAAGCGAGACTCGGGAAACCGATAACGTCCCCGACGGCGAAGATGTGCGGCTGCACCGTGCGAAAGTCAGCGTCCACTTTGATGCGCCCGCGATTGTCGGCCTCTAATCCCGCAGCGGGCAAGTCCAATGCATCGATGTTGCCGGCGCGGCCGACCGCATAGAGCAGCGCGTCCGCGATGATGCGCTTCTTGCTCACTAAATTTGCCGCTACTTTTCCGTCGGGCAATTCCTCGACGCTCTCTACTTCCTCATTCAGGCGCATCGTGGCTCGGCGGTCGCGCATGTGGTAGCTGAGCGCCTCCACCATTTCGGTATCGGCAAATTCCAGCAGCCGCGGCCGCTTTTCCACGATGATCACGCGCACGCCCAGCGTGGCGAACATACAGGCGTACTCCACACCGATAACCCCGCCGCCCACGACGATGAGCGTCCTCGGAACCTGCGGCATCGTCAGAATCTGATCGCTGTTGATAATGTTGCGCCCGTTGATCGGAACTTTGGGATTGCAAGCGGGCTTCGTGCCCGTCGCCAGGATCACGTATTCGGCCTCGAGTTCGCTGAAGCCGATGTTGGTCTCCACGCGAATGTGGTGCGGATCCATGAACTTGCCCAGGCCCTGAATCAAATCGACGCCGTTCCGCTTGAGCTGGTCCTGGATGACGGAAACCTCGTTTTCGATGACCCGCTGCACCCGAAAATTGAGATCCCCCATCGTGACCTGATCTTTGCCGTGATAGTTCGAGCCGTAAAACTTCTGGTCGTAGAAGCCGGAAAGATGGAGAACCGCCTCCCGCATGGTTTTGCTGGGAATGGTGCCGGTATTGATGCACACGCCACCGACGGATAGCCCCTTCTCCACGATGGCCACGCGTTTTCCGGACTTCACTGCCTGGATGGCGGCGCGCTGCCCGCCGGGTCCCGAACCAATCACTACCAGTTCATACGGCTGCATTTGTGGATTCCTGCGTGTCAGATTCGTCCGGGGGGCTAACGGGGTCGGCCTCGACACCATCAGCAGTATAGACGACAAGCGGCGTTGACAATCCGTGCGTGCGCGGAGAATCACTAATACCCGTAGCTACGTTCATCAGGTGCTCCTGCACCGAAAACCCATGCCTGTTTCGCACCGACCGCGGGCGCGAATAAGTTCCGTCGGCTCCCAAGATACGCGCTTTACGCGTGTCCGCCAGATACGACGAAAGAATTTCCGTGCAGACGCGCTGGCACAATTGCGGGTCTTTCAGGGGGAACAGTACCTCGACCCGCTCATACAAGTTCCGCTGCATCCAATCCGCACTGCCCAAATAAACCTCCGGCTTGCCTCCGTTTTCAAAATAAAAGATGCGGCTGTGCTCCAGGAAGCGGCCCACGATGCTCCGCACTCGAATGCGGCTGCTGAGCCCGCGAACTCCCGGAACCAGCGCGCACTGCCCGCGCACGATCAGATCAATGTCCACACCCGCGCGCGAGGCGCGGTAGAGCGCCTGAATCATAAGTGGATCGACGACCGCGTTTACCTTTGCAATGATCCTGGCCGGGCGCCCGCGGCGCGCATGCCGGGCTTCCCGATCGATCAACGCAATGCAGCCCTTCGCCAGATCGCGCGGGGCCACCAGCAGCGGTTTATAGTGCGCTTGCTCGGAATAGGCCGTCAGGAAATTGAATACGTCGTGCACCGCCGAGGTGATGGACTCGTCGCTGGTCAGCAGGCTCAGATCGCTGTAAAACCTCGCCGTCGACGGATTGTAATTCCCTGTCCCGAGATGCACATAGCGGCGGATTTTTCCATCGGGATCGTTGCGGACCACCAAAGCAAGTTTCGCGTGTGTTTTCAGGCCCACCAGCCCGTGAGAAACCTGCACGCCGGCATCCTCGAGACTCCGCGCCCACCGGATATTGGAGGTCTCGTCGAAACTCGCCTTCAGCTCGACGACTACGGTAACCTCTTTTTTGCCCGCGGCCTCCAGCAGTGCCCGCGCAACCGGAGAATCCGAGCTGGTGCGGTACAGCGTCTGCTTCATGGACAACACCCGCGGATCGCGCGCCGCGGTTCTCAGAAAGTTCACCACCGTGTCGTAACAATCGTACGGATGATGCAGCAAAAAGTCCTGGCGGCGCAGCGTATCGAACAACGAATCGGCGTCATGGCCGATGCGAACCTGGCGGGGCGTGAACGGCGGGTACTTCAGATCGGGCCGGGGTGTCTCTTCGTAAAGATGAAAGAGCCGCTGAAGACTTACAGGGCCCTTCGCGCGAAACACCAGCGATTCGTCGAGCTCGAACGTGGACACCAGACGCTCGATGATATCCGCGTGCGCGTTGGCCTCGATTTCCAGACGCACCGCGTCGCCTTTGCGCCGCAGCGCGACCTGCGAGTCGATGGCTTCCAGCAGGCTACGGGCTTCTTCTTCTTCAAGATATAGATTGCTGTTGCGCGTGATACGGAATGCAGCAGAGGCCAGAATCTCGTAGCCGCGATAAAGTTTCGCGGCGTACGTCGACATGACATCCTGCAGAGTGACGTAGTGAATACCGCCGTTGGCCGCCGAAACGCGCAGCAGTCGGGGAAGAGCGCGCGGCACGGTGACCACGCCAAAATACGCCTTACCGTTCCCTCCGCGCCGGCGCCGCAGCAGAAACGCGATCGACAAAACTTTGTTCAGTATGTGCGGAAACGGATGGGACGGATCCACCGTCACCGGAGTGAGCATCGGATACACGCGGCGGTCGTAGAACGTCTTGGCTTCTTTCGCTGCCTTCGCATCGAGTTCCGCCACTGGAATGATGCGGATCGATTCCTTCGCTAGCGCCGGAATGAGTTCCTGGTTCCAGCACTTGTATTGATCGTCTACCAATACATGCATGGCCGCCGAGATTTTTGCGAGTTCCTGCTCCGCAGTCAGGCCATCCGGGCTGATTTCCCGCGATCCGTGCTCGATCTGCTGCAGGAAGCTCGCTACCCGCACTTCCACGAACTCGTCCAGGTTGTTCGCCGTGATGGCCAGGAACTTGACCCTCTCCAAGAGCGGGTTACCGATGTCCCGGGCTTCTTCCAGCACACGACGGTTGAACTCCAGCCACTCGACGTGGCGGTTGAGATAGTACCGGGGATCGTCCAATGCAGTGCGGTTCATAGTGCTCTCGGGGACGAGAGAGATAGCGCATGAGTGTTACTGGCAGATGAATACGCAATCTGAATGGTATGCTGCGCCTCCGGAGGCAAGGCTACGGCGTGCGCGATCTGCGGACGCTCGCCCCAATCGACTCGCAAACCAACGAAGTGCGTCACGACAGGCCCGCGAGCTTGCCGAGGCCTTTCATTTTGGCGCGGGAGGCCATGGCGCCGTATTGCTTCATCATTTGGCGCATTTGCATGTATTGCTTGAGAACTTGGTTGACGTCCTGCACCGTGGTGCCGCTGCCCTTGGCGATGCGTTTGCGACGTTTGCCGTCGATCACGTTGTGATCGCGGCGCTCCTGATTGGTCATCGAGTTGATGATGGCTTCGACTTGCTTCAACTGCCCCTCGTCGACTTTCGCGTCCTTGGGAAGATTGGCGAGCGGGCCGACCTTTGGCAGCATGTCGACGAGCTGTTCGAGCGGCCCCATTTTGCGAATCTGCTTGAGCTGGTCGCGGAAATCCTCGAGCGTGAAATCCTCCTTGCGGAGTTTGCGCTCGAGCTCAATAGCGGCCTTTTTATCGACAGCCTGTTCGGCGCGCTCGATCAGCGACATGATGTCGCCCATGCCGAGTACGCGGGAAACGATGCGCTCGGGATAGAAGCCTTCCAGAGCATCGTATTTCTCGCCCAGTCCGACGAACTTTACCGGCGCTCCGGTAACTTTGCCGATCGAAAGCGCAGCGCCGCCGCGGGCGTCGCCATCGAGCTTGGTAAGAATCACTCCGGTGAGGCCGAGCTGCTTGTGGAATTCACCGGCGGAGCGCACCGCATCCTGACCCAGCATGGCATCGGCGATGAACAAAATTTCGCTGGGCTGCAGCTCTTTCTTCAGCGTCGAGAGTTCTTTCATCAACTCCTCGTCGATGTGCAAGCGGCCGGCGGTGTCGACCAGGATGACATCGCTGGCGGATAGCTTCGCTTCCTTGATTGCTCCGCGCACGATTTCCAGCGGCTTGTCCGTTCCCTTGCCGGGCCACAGCGGTGTGCCGACGGCCTTGGCGACCTGGGCGAGCTGTTCGCGCGCGGCCGGGCGGTATACGTCCGTCGAAACTACGATCGGGCGATGACCATGGTTCGCGAGCCATTTGCTGAGCTTGCCGGTTGTCGTGGTCTTGCCGGAGCCTTGCAGCCCGACGATCATCCAGACTGACGGAGGACGCGAGGCGAAGAGCGGCTTCGCGTGCTTGCCCAACATGGCGGTCAGCTCATCGCGAACGGTCTTGACGACCTGCTGGTCGGGCGAAAGCTGCAGCATGACTTCACTGCCGATGGCTTTCTGGCGAATGTTGGCGAGCAACTCGTCCGCCACGCCGACGTTCACGTCGCCTTCGAGCAGGGCTTCACGGATCTCGGCGAGCGCGGCGTCCAAGTGCTCTTCGGTGAGCTTGCCTTGGCCGCGCAGGTTCTTAAAAGTGCGTTGCAGCTTTTCTGTCAGATTCTCAAACATTGTTGGTGGCTCGCCATTCGTGGCGTTTGACAAGGATAGCAGGGCGGAGCTGGTGAGGGTACCGTGTCGGCGCGTGAGGTGTTGAACCGTTGCAACGTGGAACCGTCAAAGGTGGGCTCGTTCTTCGCGGGCCGGGCTAAAAGCCGGCGACCGAGGTAGTGGGTGGCAGGAAGACGGAGAGGTTTACGGTAGAATGGCACAGGAAAACGCTAGCACGGGGAAATGGGTTTGTAGAGGCCGTCCTTTCAGGGCGGCCGTCCCACGGACAGAATTGACTGGGAGATCTAGGATGGGCCGGGCTAAAAGCCCGACCCCTACAGAACCGGATCACAGAGGCGTGAATGCATGACTTGAACTATTTCCGGGAACATCTGGATGTGTTTGCCGAGATGGCGAAGAAACGCGGCGCGACGCTCGACCTCGACGCATTTCGTGTGCTCGACAAGGAGCGGCGGGAGCTGATTACGGCGACCGAGCAGCTCAAGGCCCAGCGGAACAAGGCCAGCGAGGAGATTGCGCGGCTGAAAAAGGAGAAGCAGAACGCGGATGCGTTGATCGCGGAGATGAAGCAGGTATCGGAACGGATCAAGCAGGGCGATGAGCGGATCGCGCAACTGGACGCCACGCAGCGGGAGTTTTTGCTGACCATACCGAATGTGCCGCACTCGACGGTCCCGGTGGGGCACAGCGCGGAGGAAAACGTCGAGGTAAGGCGATGGGGCGCGGCACCGAAGTTTGCGTTTGCGGCGAAACCCCACTGGGAAGTTGGCGAGCGCGCGGGAATCCTCGATCTGGCGGCGGCGACGAAGATTACCGGGGCGCGATTCGCGGTCTATAAGGGTTGGGGGGCGAAACTAGAGCGGGCGCTGGCGAATTTCTTTCTGGATGTGCATACGCGCGAGCACGGATACACGGAAATTCTGCCGCCGTTTCTGGTGAACACGGCGTCGCTGATGAGTGCGGGGCAATTGCCGAAGTTTGCGGCCGAACTTTTTAAACTGGAGGGCACGGACTTCTGGCTTACGCCCACTGCCGAAGTGGAGCTGCACAATTTGTATCGCGACGAGACCCTGGCAGGAGAAAAACTGCCCGTCCATGTGACGGCTTGGACTTCGTGTTTTCGCTCCGAGGCGGGGGCAGCTGGGAAGGATACGCGGGGGATCTTGCGGCAGCACCAGTTTCAGAAGGTAGAGCTGTTCAAATTTACCCATCCGGAGAAAAGTTACGAAGAGCATGAGGCGCTGGTACGCAATGCCGAGACGATTCTACAAAAGCTCGGGCTGCACTACCGCGTGATGCTGCTGTGTTCGGGCGACATGGGTTTTGCTTCGGCAAAAACGTACGACCTCGAGGTGTGGCTGCCGTCGAGCAACGAGTTCCGCGAGATTTCTTCCTGCTCGAACTGCGAAGCGTTCCAGGCGCGGCGCGCGGGCATTCGCTTCAAGCCCAAGGGGGGCGGGAAGAGCGACTTTGTGCACACGTTGAACGGTTCGGGTCTGGCGGTCGGGCGCACGTGGATCGCGATCGTCGAGAATTATCAACAGGAGGACGGATCAATCGTGATCCCTGACATTTTGCGTCCATATATGGGCATCGACAGGATACCGGCAGGGGACTGAAGACTTGGAGCAGAAGAAAAAGCTAACGTACCCTTCGCGACTCAGGCTGAAGAGATGCTGAGGGCGCTGAGGTTTCGTAGAGTCTGAGCAAGTTCGGCAGAACACCCTTCAGCAGACTTCCCTTCGAGGGCTTTCTTCTTTTTTTGGGGTAGGCGGGCCTAGCAGGACAGGGCGGCAGCCGAAGCGAGGGCGCCCGCAGTACTAGACCTTCGATGGGTTTTCGCGCATAACTTATTATAAACACGAGGTTTACTAGATTTCAGACTGGCTTGGTGGAAAGATCAGGACCTTTTAGGTCGCGCAAGCTATTGAATTTACGCCTGTTTGCTTGACTCACCCTTTTCCCGTTGCATACACTCGACTTGCCGCTACTCATCGGTGCCAGGGGGTACAAAGGCAACTACAGCAGCGGCGAGCACGTTTGACCCCGAGGGTTGGGTCACGATCAATGAGTTTTCTTTCCCGCGTGATGCGATTTCTGTTCTGGCTCCTGGTACTGTCCTGGAGCGTAGCACTCCTGCGGCGCGCGGTAGCCTGGATGCTGCGAGGCGCGACTCCGCTGCGAGGCGCGACTCCGCCGCAAGGCGCAGACGTGACCTGCAACTCCGAAGCGGCCGGACCGCCGAGGCGGCTGGTTCGCGACCCGGTCTGCGGGGTTCATGTGGCGGAGGCGCTCTCCATTCCGCTGCGCGAGGGAGCCGAAACGTTGCATTTCTGCTCCGTGCCGTGCCGGGACGAATACGCGAGCGGCGCGAAGAAGATGGCGGCGAATGGATAGATGTTGCAACGCCGAGCGAGTTTTACGGCACCGCCGTGAACGCAAAGCCGCCGCCGCAATTTTTGCGCAGAGCAAACTAAGGTTTTGGTGGTTGGGCCAAGTGAAATAGGAAGAACCGCACTCGAGCGAATTCGAGTGACGCCGCGTAGAGGAAAGGACCGAAAGCCCATGGCCACGGTCGCCAAGCCCACAATGCCCCCGATGATTCCGCGGATAGCGCCGCGCGAGGATCTGAATCCGTTCCGCATCGCGCAAATTCAATTCGATATGGCTGCAGAGTTTCTGAAACTCGATCCCGGGCTGCGGCAGATTCTGCGCACGCCCAAGCGCGTGCTCGAAGTGTCGATCCCGACGAAGATGGACAACGGCCAGGTGAAAGTGCTGACCGGGTATCGCGTGCAGCACAACGTGGCGCGCGGGCCGGGCAAAGGCGGCATCCGATTCCATCCCAATGTGACGGTCGATGAAATCAAGGCGCTCGCCACCTGGATGACGTGGAAAACAGCAATGGTGAACTTGCCGCTGGGCGGCGCGAAGGGCGGCGTCATCTGCGACCCGAAACGCATGTCCAAGAGCGAACTGGAACGCATGACGCGGCGTTATGCCAGCGAAATTCTTCCCATCATCGGGCCGGAGCAGGATATTGCCGCGCCGGACGTCTACACCGATGCGCAGACGATGGCATGGATCATGGACACGTACTCGATGACGGTGGGGCATTCGGTGCAGGGTGTGGTCACCGGCAAGCCGCAATCGATCGGCGGATCGGTGGGGCGCGACGAAGCGACCGCGCGAGGGCTGGTCGCCATTGTGGAAGAGGCCTGCAAGCTGAAAAAGATTTCGCTGCGGGGAGCGACGGTTGCGATTCAGGGCTTCGGAAGCTCCGGATCCACGACGGCGCGCATTTTTGCGGAGAAAAAAGCCAAGATCATAGCCATCAGCGATACCCGCGGAGGCGTTACGAATTCGCGCGGCATCGATCCGATCAAGGCGATTCGCTACAAAGAACGCGCCGCCACTGTGGTGGGCATGCCGGGCGCTTCGCGGATTTCGCACGACGAGTTGATGACCATGAAGTGCGACATCCTGGTACCAGCGGCCCTGGAGAACGTCATCACGCTGCACAACGCGGAGGCGATCAAGGCGCGCATCGTGGCGGAAGCGGCCAACGGCCCAACGACGCCACACGCCGATGAGATTCTGGCGCGCCGCGGAATTACGGTGCTGCCGGATATTCTCGCGAACGCGGGCGGCGTCACCGTCAGCTACTTCGAGTGGGTGCAGAACCACGAAGGTCTGATGTGGGACGCCGAAGAAGTGAACACGCGCCTGCACAAGACGATGGTGCGTGCGTTCCACGAAATGGTGGACACTATGCGCAAGCACCACGTTCCGCCACGCGCGGGCGCGATGATTCTAGCCGTCGGGCGCGTCGCCGAAGCCCTGCTCGTTCGAGGTCTCTTCCCGTAAAAACCGCCTCGGCGGGCGGCTCGTCCGCGCCGCCTGCCTTCTCCAAATTTTGTCTTGCGCTAAAGAAAGAAAGGCGCGTACATTCGCAGGTGCCGGTACGTTCCGCTCGCGGGGCGTCACCGGCACTTTTCACTTTACGCGTCGGGTGCGCTCAAGTGTTTCGTGTTAGCGGTGGAAAGAAAGACTAGCGCAAGGAAATTTGCCCGCCGGTGCGGGCAAGAAGCAAGCAACCAATCATGAGCAATCACAACAATCATACGAACGCGACGCCGCCGATTCTGCTGACGATCGCGGGATTCGACCCTGGTTGCGGCGCCGGAATCGCGGCCGATCTCAAGACGTTTGCGGCGCACGGATGCTACGGCGTGGCGGCGATCACGGCGATCACGGTACAGAACACGCAGGGCGTGGAGGATGTGCAGAATACACCGAGCGCCACGCTGCGCGCGCAACTCGAAGTCCTCGCCAACGATTCGGATATCGCGGCGGTGAAGATCGGGATGCTGGGGAACCGCGGAAACGCCGCGGTGGTGTCGGAATTTCTGGATGCGCACAACTTCGCGCACGTGGTGCACGATCCGGTGATGAGATCGTCCAGCGGAACCGAGTTGCTGGACGCGGCGGGCATCAAGTACCTCACGACGGAGTTGCTGAAACGTTCCAGCGTGATCACCCCGAACGTGCCGGAAGCGGAAATTCTGACCGGGCTGACGATCAAGGATGTCGCGGACATGGAAGCGGCGGCGCGGAAAATTGTGGAGATGGGTGCCCACGCGGTGATCGTCAAAGGCGGGCACATGGAGCGCGCCGTGGACGTATTGTTTGACGGCAGCGAGATCATCGCGCTAGCCGGGGATCGCGTGAAAGAAGAAACGCTGCACGGCACCGGCTGCGCGTTTGCGGCGGCGATCGCGGCGCAGTTGGCTTCCGGGCGGCCGTTAGTCGAGGCGGCGATGCTGGCGAAGGCGTACGTGACCAAGGCCATTGAAAAAAGCTATCCGACCGGAAAAGGCCGCTCACCGCTCGACCATTTTTATCGGCATAAGATTGAGCCGCCGGCGCGCGGCATCCACGAAGTGCCGCAGCACGGCATGCATCCGGCGGCCGAGCCTGCCGCGCACTGAGCGCATCCCTATCGCGACGCCACCCGGAATGCTTTTGTAGTTCTGTCAGCAGTCTCGCAGCGAGAAGAGGCAGCGTTGGGACGCAAACCAAAGCCCATGCCCGCGGCTCTGGGATTTCGCGTGAAGTCTGGGTGGGCGATGGCTGCCTTGCTATCGGGTCCCGCCTCTTCCCCCAGATTGTTGCGATGCGAAGCGGTGCTTCTTTCCGATCCGAAAGAGCCCCAATCGAAGCAGCCGTACCACCTGGCATTGGAACTTCCTGAGAAAGAAGCGGCGGTCATAGTGCGGAAGTTGCGCATGATTGTGCGTGACGCCGCCAAGCACTCCGTCGTCGACCTGCTCAAGCAAAGTGCCGACGCGGGATGCGCGGTCCAAGCCGCGGCGCTGGTGGTCGGCAGCTTGGTCGATCCAGCGTCTCTTCACAACGACCACATCCGTGCGCACGCCCTGGAAGGACAACTGTTTCGAGCTGTCTTGGAGGATGCCTTCCGTTCGCAGGACATTCCTTGTGCAGTGCTGTTGGAAAAAACCGCCTACGCACAAGCGGCGGCTGCGCTGCAAAAGTCGCCGGCAGAGGCGAAACGCATTGCCGCAGCCTTTGGCGATTCCCACGACGGATCGTGGCGCGCAGAGGAGAAACTCGCGGCCCTGGCGGCCTGGATGTCGCTCGCCACGCGCCGCTGAACCGTGTCCAATGCCAGACGTGGGCAGACGTCTTTGTTCCCGTTCAAAGTCTTTGAGGCAGGGCTCGGGGTCAGCGCTGGAAGACCAAGCGGCCGGCGACGATGGTGGCCATGGGCGCGCCCTTGAAGGCGCGCTTGTCGAAAGGCGAATTGCGGGACTTGCTCGGCGATTCGCTCACGCTGTACGTCCAGGAATGGTCCGTGGAAAAAATCGTGATGTCCGCGGGCTGTCCCTTGGCGAGTTTGCGTTCCATGCTCAGCACACGCGCGGGACCCGTGGTGAATAGCTCGACCATGCGCATCAGCGAGATGCGGCCGGCGTCAACGAGTTGCTCGAGCGCGAGCGCGAGCGCCGTCTCGAAACCCAGAATGCCAAACGGTGCGCGGTCGAACTCGACATCTTTCAGCGCCGGTTCATGTGGAGCATGATCCGTAGCGATCGCGTCAACGGTCCCGTCGGCTAAGCCAGCAAGCAACGCCTCGCGATCTTCACGCGCGGCCAGCGGCGGATTCATTTTGTAGCGCGAGTCATATTGCACGTCTTCGTCGATCAACGTGAAATGATGCGGCGTGACTTCGCACGTGACGTGCAAACTCCGCTGCTTGGCCCAGCGCACCTGTTCGAGCGATGCCTTTGCGGAAACATGCGCGATGTGAACGCGCGCGCCGGTCAATTCGGCGAGCTGCACATCGCGCGCGACGCAAACCGATTCCGCTGCAGCGGGCATGCCGGCAAGCCCGAGCCGCGTCGACGTAACACCCTCACGCATGACGGCGCCCGCAGCCAACGAAACGTCTTCCGCATGTTCAATCACCGGCAGGTCGAGCGAGCGGCAGTAGTCCATCACCTGCCGCGCCAGCTTCGCGGTCGCAATCGGTTTTCCGTCGTCGCTCACCGCGACGATGCCGGCCTGCTTCATCGCCGCGATTTCCGCGATGGCTTCGCCTTTGCTCCCGACAGAAGCGGCTCCGATCGGCCACACTCGAACCATGGCCGCCGCTTTTGCGCGATCGAGAATGAAACGCGTGATGCTGGCATTGTCGTTGACGGGCTTCGTGTTCGGCATGCAGCAGACCGCGGTGAATCCTCCGCGCGCCGCCGCCTGCGTTCCGGTTTCGATGCTCTCGGAATTTTCCTGGCCCGGCTCGCGAAGATGCGCGTGGATATCGATGAAGCCCGGCGCAACAATCAGCCCGGCCGCGTCAAGAACTTCCGCATCTTTTGCCGCGGTCGCGCCAATTTTTCCCGCGGCCGCCAGTTCCGCGATCCGCTCGCCGTCGAGCAGCACGTCCATCACCTCGTCGGTCCTGCTTGCCGGATCGAGGACGCGGCCGTTCTTAACGAGAAGCATGCGATGGGTCCTTTACGTCGGTGGAGCGTCGCTTCTTCGATGCTTGCGCTTCGACCGCCGGATGCGCACCGTCCTCGGAAGGTCCTGCGGCCAGCAAGAAAAGCAGAGCCATGCGCACGGCGACGCCGTTGGTCACTTGTTCCAGCACGCAGGACTGCGGGCTGTCGGCGACTTCCGGCGTGATCTCAATGCCGCGATTCAGCGGGCCAGGATGCAGCACGATGGCATCGGCCTTGGCGTGACGCAGACGTTCGGCGCTCAGTTGATACAGCAGAATGTAGTCCTCCAGCGAAAGCGCCGGTTCGTGCAGCCGTTCGCTTTGTACCCGCAAAACCAGAGCCACGTCCGCATCTTCCAGCGCTTCTTCGATCCGAAAAACGCGGCGGATGCGCGCGCCGGGCGGTCCGATTTTTTCCAGTTCACTCGGCACCCACATGGCGGGACCGCAAAGCGTGAAGCGGCAGCCGAATTTGCCGAGCAGATGAATGTTCGAGCGCGCCACGCGACTGTGCTTGATGTCGCCGAGAATCGTCACATTCAAGTTCTCGATTGTGCCTTTGCGGTCACGAATCGTCAGCGCGTCCAGCAAACCCTGCGAGGGATGCTCGTGTGTGCCGTCGCCTGCATTGATCACCGGAATGTCGAGATGGCGCGCCACGAACTCTGGAGCACCCGAAGCCCCGTGGCGCATCACCAGACAATCCGGCTTCATGGCGTCGAGCGTGTGCACGGTATCGAGCAGCGATTCGCCTTTTTTCAAGCTCGATGCTTCCGCCTGGAGGTTCATGATGTCCGCGCCGAGGCGCGAAGCCGCAGTTCCGAAACTGATGCGCGTCCGCGTAGAGCTTTCAAAAAAGGCGAGCGCTATGGTCTTTCCGCGAAGCGTAGCCAGCTTTTTTAGGGGATGGCGCTGGATTTCCTGGAACGGTTTGCTTTGATCGAGAAGAAATGTGAGTTCGTCCGCGGTGAGCGGTTCCAGCGCCAGCAGGTCACGGGGGCGGTAGGTCACATTTTCACTCGTTGCTCGAGCTTTTAGCTCCTAGGCCAACTTTATTCTACACGGTCGACCAGCACGACGCGTTCTTCGTTGTCGATCTCGCGGAGCCGCACTTCGATGATCTCGGTCGGGCTGGTCTGCACTACGCGGCCGGTGAATTGCGATTCGATCGGCATTTCGCGATGGCCCCGGTCGATCAGCACGCACAGCGACACCCGCTTCGGCCGGCCAAGATCGAAAAGTCCGTTCATCGCCGCGCGAATGGTGCGGCCGGTGTAGAGAACGTCGTCCACCATCACCAGGTCCATGTTGTCCACGCCGAACGGAATGTGGGAAGACTGCAGCACGGCGTGCGACGCCACTTTCGAGAGGTCGTCCCGATACAGTGTGATGTCGAGCGTACCGACCGGCACGTCCACGCCGTCAATCCCGCGCATGGCCTGCGCGATGCGCTGCGCCAAAGGCACACCTCGGCGGCGAATGCCGATCAGCGCCAAGTGCTTGGTTCCGCCGCTCTTTTCGACGATTTCGTGGGCCAGCCGCTGCAAAGTGCGGTCGATTTCCGACGCCGACATCAACTGGGCTTTTTCGACGATGCGCATGCCGGGCGTAATCCTAGCACAAGCGGCAAGCCGCACGCCCGCAGCCGCCGGCTTCACAGCCTGCGGAAAAACTTTCCCGAGTTTGCTGTAGCTGCCCTCTTTTACCCTGCTTGCCCTGACGGAGGAAGGGAGCTTCGAAGGGTCAGAGGGCGCGGTTTAGATGACGCACGGGCACTTTGGAGTGTGTATGTTAACGTCTGTGCTTCGGGCTGCCCCAGAAATATTCGCCCGAGCTGCACGTCGATCTCGTCCGTCAGTCCTGACCGCTGCAGCACCACTCGCCTAACCCGGCTAAGCGCGACTTCCTCAGACTCCTTCTACTAATGTGACGCGATATTTCGCCCCCTTGAAACGATGCTCACGCACCTGCCGATAGGGCGAACCGTTATACCAAGCCTTGGCTGCCTCGATACTCGGAAACTCGAGGATTACACTGGCATTTCCAGGTCACTCGACCTTTGTTATCGTCGCTTGGCGAATCCACAGCTTCCAGACGCCATCCATCTGCTTCCAGATATCGGTAAAACGCCGATGCTCGGTTTTCCCAGCGTAAGGTGAGTCCTTGTTCGGATGCACGATCTCTTCGCCCATGATTACGACGACATCGCCGCGCACGCCGGCAAATTCGATATTGCGCACCACGTCTTCCGGCTCCTAGCTGATTTGGCCTGCCTTGATGCGGCCGATCACATTGTCTCGGTTGACGACCTTGTTGCTCGGCCCGTTGACCACCATATCGGGCGCCATGAGGGCCTCGATTCCCGGAATATCGTGTGCCAGCATCATGTCTTGAAGACGTTTTTGCACGGCGAGCGCCGCAGCGACACGCGGATCGGTCTCTGATTGTTCATCTTCTCTAGCTGAAACTGAGAACGTCACTATTGCTACTCCCGCCAGAAAGATTAACCCTACTGCTGCGCACGCACGCCGTACCGAAGCAATCAGCATCTCTCCTCCGATCCCTAACCATCAGCTCTTGCCATGCCGCTGGGGGCGATGCCGCGTCAAAGCCGCCGAGTTTCAACCGGAATCTCCTTTTTGGTTCAAAAACGGCACTGATCATACACGCAGCCCGCGGTTCGCCGATAATGTGAAACAATTTTCATACGGACCGCCCCGAACGGTCGGAGATCCGAACCCCACACCCGCCGAAATTGCCCAATATTCCGTCACTGTTTTTAACACCTCGCCTTACTCCAACCCGCTGTGAACGGATTCCGTTGCTACCTGACCCCACGATCTATCCCGTCGGTACCGGGAGCAGATTCATATCGTCGTGATAGACTTCGCGGTTCATCCGGAGGTTGCAGTGGGCGTAGAACTTGGGAAAATGGGCCGTCGGTCGATGTTGAACTGCTCCGCAGTGCTGCTGCTGGGCGTGGGAGCAATGCTCGCCCCCCGCAGTTGGGCGCAGACCCCAACCCCGCCTGCGCACCGCGCTGCGCCCAAAACGCCGGACCGCCCGAAGCTGGTTGTCCTCCTCGTCGTAGACCAGATGCGCGGCGACTACGTCGATAAGTTTCGCGGGCAGTGGACCGGCGGCTTGAAACGCTTGGTGCAGGAAGGCGCCTGGTTCCGCGATGCGGCCTATCCTTATGCCGCCACCGAAACCTGCGTCGGCCACGCTACGGTTTCGACCGGAGCCCTTCCCGCGATGCACGGAATGGTGGCAAACGCCTGGTGGGACCGGGAAACGCAAAAAATGGTCACCTGCACTGCGGACCCCAAAGCGAAAAACTCCGGTTATGCGGGATTTAGCGCAAAAGGCGGCGATAGCGCCTGGCGGATGCAAATTCCTTCCTTCGCGGAGGAGTTGAAATTCCAGACGGGCAATGCCACGCGCGTCGTCACGTTTTCCCTGAAGGCTCGGGCCTCCATCACCATGGCCGGGCACAAGGGCGACGCCGCCACCTGGTTCGATGCTGGCGGCTGGGTGACCTCCAGCGTGTACGGCACCATGCCGTTTATCGATGATTATGTGAACGCCCATCCGGTCCGGGCGGACTACGGCAAAACCTGGACCTTATCTCTGCCCGAAAGCGCCTACTGGTACGACGAAAAGGCCACCGGCGCCGCCGCCCCGGAAGGCTGGGAGCTGACCTTTCCCCATCCCCTCCGCGGCAAGGCTGCCAGCAACGAGCCCGATGCGGCCTTCTACGAACAGTGGGCCACCAGCCCGTTCGCCGACACCTATTTAACGGAGCTGGCCAAGACCGCCGTCGATTCTCTGGGCTTGGGCAAAGGTGGCGGCACAGACTTTCTCGGAGTCAGCTACTCGTCGGTTGACTACGTCGGCCACGCCTTTGGTCCCCGGAGCCGCGAGATTCAGGACATTCTGGTGGGTTTGGACAAGAATCTTGCCGATCTCTTTGCACACCTTGATAAGAAGGTCGGCCGTGGAAACTACGTGGTCGCGCTTACCGCCGACCATGGCGTGGCGCCGGTCCCGGAAGACATGCAGAAAACCGGAGTGGACACAGGCCGGCTGAGTCTGGCCGAGCTGCAAGACAATATCGAGAAAGCGCTTGAGCCCTTCAACTACCCTAAGCCAGCTATTGCCCGCATCGTGAGCAGCGACATCTATTTTGTGCCGGGCGTCTACGACAAGCTGAAGCAGGACCGCGCGGCGATGCAGGCGGTGCTGGACGCCGCGCTCGCGCAACCCGGCGTCGCCGCCCTATACCGTGCCGAGGAATTGCAAGACCGCCCTGCTACGCAAAGCCCAGTCCGCAAGGCCCTGGCCGCCAGCTACTTCCCGGGCCGCAGCGGGGATCTGTTCGTTTTGCCGAAGCCGTACTGGCTGCCGGACAACTCGCCGCCCGGCAAAGCCCGTTCCTACGGCACCAGCCACGGGCTTCCTTACAACTACGACCAGCGCGTGCCAATTCTGCTGATGGGTTACAGCATCCAGCCGGGGGAATACTACGGCGAGGTCACCCCTGCCGATATAGCCCCGACGCTGGCCTCCTTGTGCGGGATCACGTTGGCGTCGCGCGATGGGCACATTTTGGCTCAGGCGCTGGCAAAACCGGCATCGCCGCATTCGGTCGCGAAGGCCAACCCAGCCGAGGGCGCAGCCGCCAGACCCTGACCTCGGCTTCCAATGTCGGCGAGCCAACTTTCCGGGCTTGCCGCGCCGCCTTCGTGATACCCTCTACCCGCCGTGACTACCGCAGCGGCGGTTGACCTGAGCGTGCAAGTGGGCGCCCTGCGCCTGCGTAATCCTATCCTCGCCGCCAGCGGTACCTTCGGCTACGGCCTCGAATTCGCCAAACTTGTCGATCTGAACCGCCTTGGCGGCATCGTTGTCAAAGGCCTCTCCAGGGAGCCCATCGAGGGCGCCCCCCCTCCCCGGCTTATTGAAACCCCCTCTGGGATGCTCAACGCCGTGGGACTACAAAACGTGGGTGTCCGAGCCTTTGTGGCGGAAAAACTTCCCGAACTGAGAAAATATGTGGTTCCAGTACTCGCCAATGTGTTCGGGTACATCGTAGAGGACTACGTTGAGGTGATTCGGATCCTCGAAGATGCCGACGGGTTGGCGGGCTATGAACTCAATATCTCTTGCCCTAACGTCAAGAAGGGTGGTATGCAGTTCGGTGCCGACCCAGGGCTGGTTGCGGAGGTCGTAAGTGCGGCCCGGAAGGCAGCGGTGAAGCGGCCCTTATGGGTCAAGCTCTCCCCGCTGGTTACAGACATTGGACTTATCGCCCGGGCAGCGGAGGGCGCCGGGGCCGACGCCCTGACCGTTGCAAACACCTACCCGGCCATGGCCATCGACTGTCGGACCGGAAAGTCGCGCCTGGGGAACCAGACCGGTGGGTTATCAGGTCCAGCGATCAAGCCCATCACGCTCAAGCTGGTTTGGGAGGCGAGGAAATCTGTGGAAATCCCAATCATTGGACTAGGCGGAATCGAGACGGTGGAAGACGTGCTAGATTACCTGTCCGTCGGTGCGAAGGCAGTACAGGTAGGGACCGCTATCTTTGCCGACCCAGGGATTATCGGGAGGCTTGTCGAGGGTCTAGAGACGGCCAGTTTTAAGTGTAAGGCCTTTTCTATCAATGAGATAGTGAGGAATTTTATAGCAGAAAATGATTGACAAACTGATGTTTTCTTGCTATACTTTTTTGGATGTTCGTAGCATAAAGAACACACTATGAGACGTCCACTATTCTTTATCTGGGCTGCAATCCGCTGGGTGCCGCTGATGTTCCTCATCGCCCCGGCGATGGAGGCCCCTCTTGTCGCCCACCTGAGCGATCCCCCCAAGCCGATCAAGGCATGGGCGGGGAATGCTAGTTGGTACGGGCCGCAGTTCAACGGGCGGAAGACCGCCAGCGGTGAGCGCTTTGACGCCGAGTCCCTCACGGCCGCCCACCCGAACCTGCCTTTTGGCTCTTTGGTGCGCATCGTCAACCCGCGCAACGGCAAGTTTGAAATAGTACGAATTAATGACCGCGGTCCTTATCAAGAAGGGCGCGAAATTGATGTATCCTATCGCGTCGCCCGGAAGATCGGCTTGATTCATTCCGGCGTGAGCCAGGTCCGGCTCGAATTGATGCAGTTGCCAGAGAGACGTTGACCCCGGCGACGTTGGGGTCAGACATGACCTTGACCTTCGACGCCCATCCACGCAGCAGCCTGATTGTCGCACTCGATTTTGATTCGCTAACCTCCGCGCTGAAGTTCGCGAAGCACGTTGCTGATCTGGTCGGAATGTTCAAGATCGGCAGCCAGCTCTTCATGGCGGCGGGTCCTACCGCCGTGCGGGAAGTCGCCGCTTTAGGTCCGGGCGTTTTTCTCGACCTGAAATTTCACGATATTCCAAACACCGTGGCCGGCGCAGTGCTGTCTTGCGCGGCCATGACCGGGGTGCAACTGGTGAACGTGCACGCGCTCGGCGGCAGCGCCATGCTGCATGCGGCTGCACAAGCGATCAGCGCAGGTCAGCCGATGGGCGCGGACCGGCCGCGCCTGCTCGCAGTGACCATCCTCACCAGCATGGATCAGAAAGCCATCCGTGAAGTGGGCATCAGCGGGCCCCCGAAAGATCGTGTGCTCAAGCTAGCCAAACTCTCGAAGGCGGCCGGCGTTGACGGCGTCGTGGCCTCGGTGCAGGAAGCGCGTGCCATCCGCAAAGCGTGCGGCCGCGATTTTCTGATCGTAACTCCCGGGGTGCGGCCGAAAGACCGGTCGCCGGTCGCGAAAGCCGACGACCAGGCGCGGACGGCGACTCCGACCGAGGCAATTCGCGCAGGCGCCGATTTTCTTGTGGTGGGTCGTCCGATTCTAGCAGCCGAAGATCCGCGCGCCGCCGCGCAAGCGATCGTCGACGAAATCGCCGCCGCGAAGTAGCTCCCCTGTCGTCTCTTCCAGCTGGACGTCGAAGACTGCTCAGATAACCTTTCTTTCGATGTACTTCAGCCCTTCGATCGCGGTTGCGGTCTCCCGCGCAAGTTGTGCGATGAGTTCCGCCGCGGATTGCCGGCGTGCCAAGCGGACACCTTGGCCAGCCCACAGAGACAGAAACTCAGCGCGGCTCTGCTTGGCAGCTGCCGACCGAAGCGGGCGGGTCAAAGTGTTCTGCAACGGAAACGGAAGAATGGCATCCGAGCCATCGTTGAATTCCACCTCAGCCATAAACCGATTCACGATACCCCGCGCGGGTCGGCCAGAGAACGCGCGCGTGATTCGCGTCTGATCTTCGCGAGCATCCAGGATCGCTTCTTTGTAGGCGTTCGGAACGCCAGATTCATCGCAAGTGAGAAACGCGGTGCCGAGTTGCACCGCGCTCGCGCCGAGGGCCAGTGCGGCGGCGATGCCGCGGCCGTCCATGATGCCTCCGGAAGCGATGACTGGTACCCGGACGGCGTCGACAACCTGCGGCAACCAGCGAAATGGTTCCGACCATTCCCGCACTAAAGTCTCCGCCAAATGTCCCACGATGACCGCCCGCTTCGCTGCCTTGCGTGACCACAGCATCGACTCCGGCGCGCTCCAGCGCGACGCCTTCGTCAACGGTCGTCGCCGTGCCGATCAGGAACATGCCCCGCCGCTTGATCGCCTCGATCGCATCCCAGGCAGGATTTCGAATGTGAAACTGAAAACCGATGCCTCGGTCTGTAAGGCTGCTGCAAGTTGTTCCGGAAATGAAAAACCTGTCGTTGCCGTTCGAGAGGGAGCCGGCAAACCAAGTTCCGCGTAGAACGGCGCCAGGCGTTGTAGCGCGGCGTCGACATTTTGCGGCGATTCCGGCGGCGGAAGGGGTGAAAACAAATTGATTCCAAACGGCCGCGCTGTTTGTGCACGAACCGCGCGGCTCGCTTCAGCGATTTGCGCCGGTGTAAGATACGCAGCACCAATGAAGCCAAGCCCGCCGGCGTTGCAGACCGCAGCCACAAGCTCCGGTGTGTCGCCACCGCCGGCGAGAGGCGCCTGAATAATCGGATGTTCGAGCCGCAGGCGCTGCATCAAATGTGTTTCACCTGGCATGACTGCACCTCCATCGTTTGGATGTGCATCGCAAGGATGCGGTTAAATGCTGAAAACGGTGTGGTGCGTAGAAATGGCACCGCAACTGCGTTTGACCCTCTATTCTGTTCTCCAGTAGCATCGCAAGCAGCGCGAGGTTTCGCGCTCGTTTTCATTCTCGATGCCCACTCGATCCAAAAGCATTATCGTCGGCACGGCCGGGCACATCGACCACGGCAAGTCTGCGCTCGTTGAGGCATTGACTGGAACCCATCCGGACCGGCTCGCGGAAGAAAAGCGGCGCGGCATCACCATCGATCTTGGCTTCGCATTTCTTGAGGAAGACGGTGTGCGATTCGGTTTTGTCGATGTGCCGGGGCACGAGCGTTTTGTCAGCAACATGCTGGCCGGAGTGGCGGGAGTCGATCTGGTGCTGCTGGTGATCGCCGCGGACGAATCGATCAAGCCGCAAACGCGGGAACATTTCGATATTTGCCGGCTGCTGGGAGTGAAACGCGGCGTGGTCGCGCTCACGAAGAGCGATCTGATCGATGCGGATACGCTTGGATTGGTGCGGCTGGAAGTCGAAGACTATCTGCGCGGATCCTTCCTGGAGGCCGCGCCGATGGTTCCCGTAAGCGCGAAAACGCGCGCGGGGCTGCTCGAGTTAAAGAAAGAACTCCATCACGTGGCGAGCGCAGTTCCCGGCAAAGATGCGGGGCAGCACTTCCGCTTGCCTATCGACCGCGCGTTCGCGATCAAAGGTTTTGGCGCGGTCGTCACCGGCACGCTGATTTCCGGCAGCGTGAGCCCGGGCGACGAAGTCGAACTGTTTCCACAACGCAAACGACTGCGGGTTCGCGGCGTGCAATCCGGCGGCAAGACGGTGGAGCGCGCGCTGGCAGGCCAGCGTACGGCCGTGAATCTCGCGGGGATCGAGCACACGGCACTAAAGCGCGGCATGGCATTGGCGGCGCCAGGAAAATTTCGCGCGACGCGGAGAATCGACGCGCGTCTTGAGCTTCTGCAATCTGCGCCGAAATTGAAGCAGCGGAGCCGCGTGCATTTTCACGCAGGAACATCGGAGACCATCGCCGAAGTGTTCCTGCATGGCCGGTCCGAACTGGCGCCCGGGCAGAGTGCCCTCGCGCACTTGCGCCTTCAGGATGACGTCCTGGTCCTGCCAGGCGACCGTTTCATCGTAAGGCAATTCTCACCGGTGATTACGATCGGCGGCGGCGCGGTGTTGGACGCCCTCGCGCGAAGACCCACGGTGCGAGACCTGGGGCGTGTTGCGTTTCTCGAAACGCTGGAGCGCGGCGGCAAGGCAGACACGCTCGCTGCAATGACCGAGAGGACGCCCCTGGGCCTGGCCTTCGACGAAATCGTGGCGCGCACCGGCTGGCTGGACCAGGAGGTGCGTGACGTTGCGGGAAAAGTCGCCGCGTCCGGCCAAGTGAAACGCGTCTCCGCCGAGCCGCTGTTGCTGGTGCCCGCCAAAACTTTTGAAGAAGTGCAGCAAAGAATTGCGGCGCGCGTAGAGAAATTTCACAAAGAGAATCCACTGCTGCCGGGAATGCCGCGCGAGGATCTGCGGTCCAGTCTGGGTCGCCGCGTAAAGGCAGAAACCTTCCGGGCGGCACTCGAAGAACTAGCGGCGCAGAAAAAGCTCGAGCTGCAAGGCGACCTGGTGAAGCGAGCCGGCTCGGCCGTCACCCTGGAACCCGCAGAGGCCATCGCAAAGGAACAAATCGAGACCGCGTTTGCCGGAGCTGGGCTGGCGGTGCCAGCCGTGAAAGAAATCCTGAGCAAGCTGCCAGTGGAAGCGAAGCGCGCCGAGAAGATCCTGCAGATTCTGTTGCGTGAGAAGAGTTTGGTCCGAGTCACGCCGGAGCTGATTTTCCATCGCGACGCCCTGGCGCAATTGCGGGAACGTCTTGCTAACTACAAGAAAACGAAGGGCGACCGCATCTCCGTACCGGTTTTCAAGGAGCTGACCGGGATCACCCGCAAATACGCCATCCCCTTGCTGGAATACCTGGACCGGGAACGCGTGACGCGCCGGGCAGGGGACGAGCGTGTTATCCTATAACCCTACCCCAGCCAGGCTTGCCGCGCGAAGCGTCCTGCGCTAGGGTGAGAATGTGGGCGCGCCAGAGGCACGGCGCGTGGAGGCTGTTCATGGGTGAGTTTAGTATTTTTCACTGGCTCGTTGTTTTGGCCATCGTGCTGATCTTGTTCGGCGGCCGCAAAATCCCCGAGGTCATGAAGGGTCTCGGCGAGGGCATTCGCAACTTCAAAGAGGGAATGTCCGGCACGTCGCATACGCCGACTCCCCCGCCGGCAGCTCCTCCGGCGGATAAGCCTGCGGAAGAAAAGAAGGCCTGAGCCGAGTCCACCGTCGACATCTAAAATTAAAGGTTCTTAAAGAGGCGCTCGTTGCGGAGCGCCTCTTTTTTTGGCGCAGCCTCGATGTTGGGTCACCATAGCAGATGAAGGCGATGCTCTTCGCCGGCTGAAATGGATAGGGACGAGGAGATTTCAGTCTTCGGACCAGCCGAGTTCGGCTAGGGCGTGGCAAAGGCGGGAGAGGGGGAGCCCGACGACGTTGAAGTAGCAGCCCTCGATGCGAGGGATATAGCGGCCGGCACGGCCCTGGATGGCATAGGCGCCTGCCTTATCGAAAGGCTCTTCGGTGGAGAGATAGCGAGTGAGTTCTTCACCGGAGATCGCGGTGAAGTGCACGTGGGTGGTTTCGACGAAGCTGCGGCGCTCAGCGTCGGGAAGGCGGATGAGCGTGACTCCGGTGACCACGGAATGCGTGTGCCCAGAAAGCTTGGCGAGCATGTTACGCGCGTCGTCGCTGGTGCGGGGCTTGCCGAGGACGTGTCCGTCGAGCAGGACCACAGTATCCGCGGCGAGGACGATGGCGGGACCCACGGCGCGGGCGGCGACCAGCTCGGCTTTGGCGTCGGCGAGACGTTGAACCAGATCGTGGGCGGATTCGCCGGGGATGGGAGTTTCGTCGACGGCCGAGGACATCACCGTGAAGGAAATGCCGGCGTCGCGCAGGATCTCGGCGCGGCGCCCGGAGGCGGAGGCGAGGATGAGCTTGGTAGCTGCCACGTCAAAGCCAGAATACTACACGTGAAGAGGGGCGGCAGCTTCTGCTGATGTGCAGGCCTGCGACGGCAAGTAGTCGCGGATCGACGGGTTGACCCGCCAAGAATGGCAGGGTTGTGCGGACTCCGCTTTGCGCTGGAGCGTCGGGGAATGCGCGGAAATTGTGTTTGTGCTTGGACGTCAAGAAGCGGGAGCTAGATGACGACGGATTCTCGGTATTCCCCGAAGGTGCGTCGTAGAGTGTCGGAGATTTCGCCGACCGTGGCGTAGGACTCGACGGCGGCTAGAATGGCGGGGAGCAGGTTTTCGGAAGTGGAGGCGCGGCCGGCGAGTTCGGCCAAGGCCGCGCTTGCGCGGGTGGCGTCGCGCTTGGCGCGCAGGGCGTGCAAGCGTTCAATTTGCGTGCGCTCGATTTGGGCATCGATGCGGAGAGTGGGAATTTCACGTTCTTCTTCCGCCGTGAATTCGTTTACGCCGACGACAACTTGTTCTTTTTTCTCGACCGCGCGTTGAAATTCGTAGGCCGCTTTTTGGATTTCGCCCTGCACGAAGCCGCTTTCGATGGCCCGAAGCATCCCGCCCATGGCGTCGATTTTTTCAATGTAGGTGAGCGCCCCGGCTTCGATTTCGTTGGTGAGGGATTCGATGGCGTAGGAGCCTGCAACTGGATCGATGGTGTTGGCCACGCCCGTTTCGTGGGCGATGATTTGCTGCGTGCGGAGAGCGATGAGCGCGGCGTCTTCAGTGGGGAGAGCGAGGGCTTCGTCCAGCGAGTTAGTGTGCAGAGATTGGCAACCACCGAGGACGGCGGCCAGGGCTTGAATCGCCACGCGGACGATATTGTTTTCCGGCTGCTGAGCGGTGAGGGACGAGCCCGCGGTTTGCGCGTGAAAGCGAAGAAGAAGCGACCGGGGATCGCCAGCGGTGAACCGTTCGCGCATGATGCGAGCCCAGAGGCGCCGGGCGGCGCGATACTTGGCGATTTCTTCGAGCAGGTCGCTGTGCGCGTTGAAGAAAAAAGAAAGCTGCGGCGCGAAAGTATCGACGTTGAGGCCGGCGTCGAGGGCGGCCTGGACGTAAGCGATGGCGTTGCCGAGCGTGAAGGCCACTTCCTGGACGGCGGTCGACCCGGCTTCACGAATGTGATAGCCGGAGATGGAGATGGTGTTCCATTTGGGAAGCTCATCCCGGCACCACGCGAAAACGTCGGTCACGATGCGCATCGCGGGGCGGACAGGATAGATGTAGGTGCCGCGCGCGATGTATTCCTTGAGGATGTCGTTCTGCACGGTGCCGGAGAGTTTTCCCAGGCTGGCACCTTGCCTTTTCGCAACGGCCACGTAGAGGCAGAGAAGAATGGCGGCGGTGGCGTTGATGGTCATGGACGTGGAAACTTTTTCGAGCGGGATGCCATCGAAAAGCGTCTCCATATCTTCAAGCGAATCGATGGCCACGCCGACTTTGCCGACTTCCCCCAGCGCGAGCGGATGGTCGGAATCCATGCCAATTTGCGTGGGAAGATCGAACGCCACAGAGAGACCGCTCTGGCCCTTGCTGAGGAGATAGCGATAGCGCTGGTTGGATTCGGTGGCGGAGCCGAACCCAGCATATTGCCGCATGGTCCACAGGCGGCCGCGATACATCGAGGGATAGATGCCGCGAGTGTAAGGAAATTCCCCGGGATAGCCGAGGGCGTTTTCGGGATTCCGAGCGGCGAGGTTTTCTTCAGTGTAGAGCCGCTCAACGGGGAGGCCGGAAAGCGTCGTGAAGCGCGCTTTGCGCTCTTTGTCTTGCGCTCGGGGTGGTTCTGCCTCGGCCATGGGCTGGTGAAATTCGAAACTCGTCATGATCGTCGAGCCTGGAACTGTAGGGGCGGGCTTGTTTACCCTGAGCCTCGAAGGGCCCCGCCCGTTCGATCAAAAGGCTAAACTCGCGTCCCTCGCGCAATTCGCGATCTCGACAATCACAATTTCCTCGCTTTGCGAAACGAGGTTACCGCAAAAAACACGAACACAGCCGCAACACCCGCGGCAAGCGCGATCAGCCAATGAGCGACATCCCGCGTCCAGGCGCGCAACACCGCATTGAGCCAGGCCAGCGCCACGACCGCAAATGCCGCGCCGATTACCTCATGAAAGAGCTGCTTGAGAACGCGCCAGAGGCGGCCAAAACCCCGCTGCTGCGGCGCTTCCGCTGTGCGAATGGATGTGGCCACGCAATCATCTTAGCGCAGAATGCGAGCCGCGACGCACGCCGGTGCGGCCGTCCCATCCTCTGCGAGCCTGCACGTAAGGACTGTGAACACTTTGGAGACAACCGCTTGACGGTCCCTTGTATCCGGCGAAACGTGAGCCTAAAATGATCCAGAGTAGGGGAGATCGACATTGCAACTTGACGATAACCTTAAAAACCTGCTTCGTGAATTGGGTCACGCGATCAACGACACGGTATCCGAGTCCGAGCGCATTACCGGTGCCATTGCCGGGGTGCGCGCGCACGGGTACGACATCGTGTTGAAGCTGGACGCAACCATTGGGCTCGCCAAGCGCGATGCCGCAGCCGGAGAGACCACCGCACTGACCACCCAAGATCGGCGCTTTCTGGAGTCGCTGCGCATCCAGGTCGATCAGGAATCTTTCGAGCAGGATCAAGACCGCAAGCCGGTCGCGCGGCTGAGCATGACGCCGCAGGATGTACGTTTTCTGAAGTCGCTGAGGATTGCGACGGACGACATAGAATGAAGGTGTTCCGCAGAGCCGCCACGCTGTGCGTACCGGCCATCGTGCTGGCGGGGATTTGGTGTTCGCCTGCGCGTGCGCAAGATCCAGCCGTCTTAACCCCGATCGTGGTGGACACCGCGGTACCCATCATCGTCAATGCCGTCAAGCCGAAACCCTCGGGTCTATCCAAGTTCGAAGGCACTGTCCTGAACGCCAACATCGCGCAAATCACCGTGCGCGCCAAGGGGAACGATATGTCGATTCAGACGTTCACCCTTTCCCGGCAAGCCTCCACAAAGATGCAGCAGATCATCGACAAGGGTGGCTACCAGTACGGCGATAAAGTCACCGTCATGTACGATCCCAGTTCGCTGAAGGCCATCAAAGTAAAAGGCAAACCTTCCCCGGCTTTGTGAGTTACAGGCGCTGCTGTGCACCGCCTGCCCGCCGTCGCCGGTCGCTTCTATCCTTCCAATGCCGCGGAACTCGCCGCGGTCGTCCGTCAGCACGCTCAGACTGAACCGGGCGCGAAGACAAGTCGCGTCAAAGCTTGCCTCGTGCCGCACGCGGGTTACGTCTACTCCGGACACGTGGCGGGAGCAGTGTTGTCGCGAATCGCGCTGCCTCGCAAAATCGTGATTCTGGGTGTGCGGCATTTTCCGCGCGGGCAGCAAATGGCGATCCTTTCCACCGGCGCGTGGCGGACGCCGCTGGGAGACGCGCCCATCGACGCCCCGCTGGCGGAAGCGCTGCGCGCCGCATGCCCGTTGTTGCGCGAAGACAGCGTAGCGCACAGCGCGGAACACTCGTTGGAGGTGCAGCTGCCGTTTTTGCAGGTGCTTGCGCCGGGATTTGCGTTCGTGCCGCTGGCTCTGGGCACCATTCGCTTCGAGGATCTGGTGACCGTCGGTGAGGCGCTAGGGCGAGTTCTTGCCTCCTCGCAAGAAGAAGTACTCTTGCTGACCACTTCGGACCTGAACCACTACGAGGATGACGCGACCACGCGCGCGAAGGATGCGAAGGCCGTCGAGCGGCTCCTGGCGCGGGACGCGCGTGGGCTCTACGACACGTGTAGAAAGGAGCAGATTTCGATGTGTGGCTTGGGCCCCGCTGTTGCCATGCTCACCGCGCTGCACGCGCTTGGCGCTCAACACTCCGAACTGGTGCGCTACGCGACCTCGGCCGATGTTTCCGGCGACAGGAACGCGGTCGTCGGATACGCCGGGATGATTTTCCATTGAAGCACCGCGAAAACGGAACGCGGAACGCTGAGATGCAAACGACAACGGCCCGATAGGATCGGGGCCGCTGAATTTTCAGATCGCTACGCAGCGCAGCTAGTGAGGCCTTCCGCCGCCGGACGAGCCGGAAGCCGCTGCCGACGCACGGGAAGGCGCCGCCACAGAAGCAGCCGACGAAGATCGCGAGGACGCTTCAAAGCCGCCGCTCGACGCTCCACCACGCCAGCTCTCCGCCGACCGTGGCGCCGGAGGCGGCGCAATGTTGCGAGGAGCATAGAACGTGCGGGCCGGAGAAGGCGCCATCGAAGTGCGCTGCGCCGGCGCTCCATCCGCCACGCGCGTCCCTGCCGCGCCGTTTTGCAAATGTTCCGTGAGTGGCGCCGCAGTTCTTGTCAGCGAGGCCGGTGCGACATTCGTATTGACGAAGCGATGCTCGAGCGGATCGTAAACGATCGAGGAACCGCTACCCAGCGCAATCACGCGCGTGCCAAAATTGCCGGCGATCACCGTCCGCGAGGCGCGCGCCGGTGCAGTGGACGCCGCCAGATTGGCGTTGAGCGCACCAGTCGGCACCGTCTTAACAACCTTCCATTCTTCCCCCGCGTTGACCGGGACGCGTTCCGCCACCGCGCCACCTGTCACCGGGAATAGTCCCTTGGCAAGGTTGAGCGGAGCCTTGCCGCGAACGTCGAGGGGATGCACGGGCACAATGCCCAGCAAGCCGGGCTTCGACCGCACAAACACGCCCGTCACCGGGACCCACGGCATATAGCCGCCGCCAAACCCATAGAACGCGGGATCCCAAAGCCAGCCGAGCAACGGATCGTAAATCCATCCTCCGAAGTGATACGGCAACCAGCCCCATGGCTCGTTGCCGATAAACGACATTCCATACATAGGATCCATGAACCAACCGCCGCTCGCAAACGGCGACCAACCCAAGCCCGCACCGTACGGCCGCCAGCACATCCCATACCCGGCGGCGGGATACCACGATCCGTAGGTGTAAAGATCCGCTGCGCCGGTTGTGTAATAAGGCGAATTCACATATTGCTGCGCAGCAGTGGTGGCCGTCACCACGCTATCAATGCGTCCGGAAACCCAACGGTCGAAATCGTCGCTCTCCGGCAGGCGGCCGATGCTGATCGAATTGTCGTCACCGGCATGCACGGAGAGAAACTCGCCCTTCGCAACGGACGTCGGCTTGTTCTTGCGCACAACCGAAACATGGCCTTTCAGCACGTTGACCACGCTGCCGTCGTCGTAGTTGTCGAGGCGGAAGCTGCTGCGTTCCGAGGCTTCCACGGTGAAGTCGCCTCCGGTGACGCTGAAATAATCTCCATTCGCGGCCTTGACGTAAAACGAGGCTGTGCCTTGGCGCAGGACAAGGCGCGTCGTTTTTGCGCCATCCTCGAGCGACAGATCGTAAAACTCCAGTACGGTGTTATCGCCAAGAAAAGCCATCGCGCCGTTCTCAAATTCCACTTGGGCGCGGCCCTTGTCCGTGGCCAGCACATAGCCCTGCCGAATGGGCAAATTAAGCTCGGCCGCTTCCCAGGTGGCGTTCTGGCTGGCCAGCGGATCTCCCTTAACGTCGCGCGCGAAGCGTACGTCGCCTTGAACCAGGCTCAGCCGGATGATCCGTGCGTGACTGGAATCTGCGAAGGAGGGATGTACGCCGGCGAAAAGCAGTGAGAGCAGGCTCAGCAAAGCCGAGCGCAACAGCGCGCGAGAAGTCATGGTCACCCCCTGGGGGGACACAGCCACTAGTAGGACGATTCCGGAACGCTTCAGGTTGCAGATCGTTTTCGCCTCCATGATCTCCTCCGGAGAAGTCCCCGTCAAGCCCCGCAAACATGTGACGTTAATAGGTTCGGCAGCATCTTCAATAGGGATCTAACCGCGCCAAACTTTCGATGCCGGGATCGCTTGACATCCAGAAAGTGAAACGCTAGTTTCAAAGTGGGGTGTGTTGTTGTTGGGTCGCTCCCGCATGGTGTCCTGAGGCCTCCGTCCTCTTACAGAGGCGTTCGTGAATGGTTGGCAATTCGTGCGCTCACGACGCGGCGGTGCAGTCCTTGAATATGAGTTGCGACCGCGAGACGGTCGACAATCCGGGGGGAAAGTATGCGACGCATTTCTAAGCTAGTCCTGGCCGCGGTGTTCCTGGTGTGCTCGCTATGTGGCGCGCGCGCCTACGGCCAAGGTGGGGCCACCGGCGCCATCAGCGGTTTGGTGATTGACACGACCGGCGGCGCGATCAGCGACGCGGAAGTGCAGATCATCGATACGCGCACCGAAGCGCTTGCGCGCAGACTGAAGACAAACCCGGACGGCGCGTTCACCGTCCCGCTTCTCCCGCCCAGCACCTACTACGTGGTGGTGAACAAGTCTGGCTTCGCGCAGGCCAAGGCCGAGAATATCGAAGTGCGCGTCACCGAAACGACCCGCGTGACGATCGCACTCAAGCCCGGTTCGGTGACCGAAAAAATCGAGATTTCCGCGCAAGTCACCAGCGTGGAAACCACCAATGCCGTCACCGGCCAGTCCATCGGGTCCAACACCGTTCGCACCTTGCCCCTGGCCACGCAAAACTTCCAGCAACTCTTGGCGCTCTCCGCAGGCGCGCAAAGCGAGCTGAATGCCTCCGGGCAGCTGGGACGCGGTGACGTGCGCATGATCGTCAACGGCCAGCGCGAAGACAACAACAACTACTTGATCGAGGGCATCACGGCGACGGACTACAACGTCGCGGAGCTGACCAACACACCGCTGCCCAACCCTGACGTCATCCAAGAGTTCAAAGTGCAGACGTCGCTGTACGACGCGAGCCAGGGACGCAACGGCGGCGGCAACATCAACGCCATCCTGCGGACCGGAACAAAGCAGTATCACGGCGATGCCTACGAGTTTTTCCGCAACACCGTGCTCAACGCCAACGATTATTTCCTGAACGGCGAGGGACAGCCGCGCCCCGTCCTCAAGCAGAACATTTTTGGCGGCAGCTTGGGCGGACCCGTCGGAATTGAAAAACTGGGATTCTTCTTCGCGAATTACCAAGGTACGCGGCAAACCAGCGGACTCTCACCGGGAACGTTCATCAGCACGAACATCCCGGTGCTGCCGGCGGATCGTTCCGCGGCAAACCTGGAGTCTGTGTTCAGCAGTCCGGCAACAGCCACGTGCCCCGCCGTTTCGCTCGCGGGAATCGATCCGGTCGTGCTCGCGTTGTTGAACGCCAAAGGCGCACAGTTTGGCGGCGGTGCCAGCGGATTCCTGATCCCCAGCGTTTCCGGCACCCCCGGAGTCACGGTGGACCCCACCACCTGCTCGGCCAGCGTCAACACCAGCCAACTTACGATCAGCAAGCCCGGAACCTACACCGATAACCAGTTCACCACCAACTGGGACCACGAATTTCACGGCGGCAGCGACAAAGTTTCCGTCCGAGTCTTCTATTCGAACTCACAAACCTTCGAGCCTTTTGGCGCCGGTGGCTTGCAGGCTTCGCTGGGAGGCAGTATCGCGGCCACGGACTTGAACTTTCCGTTCACCCTTCCCGTGCGTGACCGCTTCTTCGGCATTTCCGAAACTCACCTGTTCTCTCCCACCCTGGTGAATGAACTCCGCTTTGGCTTGGTGCATATCAACAACGCCGCGATCAACACCAATCCGGATGGAATTACCGCCAGCGCGCTGGGCATCAACCGGCCGACCAGCAACCTCACCGACAACATCTACAAGTTCACCTTCAACAGCTCGGGATTCCAGATTGGACCGACTCCCCAAGCGGACCAGCACCAAACGCAAAACAATTACAACGCCGTGGACACGATTTCCTGGGTCCATGGCGCGCACGTGCTGCGCTTTGGCGGCGAAATGACCTTCGTCAATCTCGACAAACTCTTCCCGCAAGTATTTAACGGGCAATTGTTCTTTACCAGCGTGACGGGGGGCCTGAGCGATTTTCAGGAGTTCTTGCAAGGCTCGCCGCAGGGCAGCTTCGGCGGCGGCGGCGTATACAATCACCAATACAAACAAAATGACTTCGCCGTCTTTGCCCAGGATGATTGGAAGGCCACCAGGAACTTGACGTTGAACCTGGGCTTGCGCACGGAGTTCCTTGGGGCATGGCTCGACGGCGATTGCCACATCGGCAATCTCGAGTCCGACTTGACGTTTACGGGCCAGGATCCCTTCGTCTATCCAGGCTGCGTTAACACACTGGGCGTGACGGGTTTGTCCGGATCGGGCAACGGCACGACCTTCAAGAATCAATACGCCACCGGTCTTGGCCCCCGCATCGGCTTGGCCTACGACCTTTTCGGCAAGCACACCACCACGATTCGCGCGGGCTATGGGATTTACTACGTGCGGGAAGATGTCGGCGCGGTCGATCAGCTCAGCTTCCAAGCACCGTTCCTCCCGATCGCCGGATTGGGCGGGCCGCCGGGCAGCCTGACCAACTATTTCGCGCCGTGCGCTCCAACGAATCCCGCCCCGCAGAACGGATATTGCGCCAACGGGGGGACCAACCCGAACGGTCTACCCGCTGCTGGAGAGCTCAACTCCGCATTCGTTCCGTGCCTTTCGGTTTTGGGTGCGCCCTCGGCCGGATACACGCCGTTCCCCATCAACACGAACACCGGTCTGGTCGACACGACGCAGTCTCCCAATTACATTTCCCAGCCAGGTTGCGCGGGCGGCGTTTTGTCGTCGAACCTTTTTGTGCTGGAGGTTCCACGGCACTTCAAGGTTCCGGATACCCAGCAATGGAATTTGACGATTCAGCGCGCGCTCGGCAAGCAGTGGGTGCTCGAGGTGGGTTACGTAGGCACGCACGCGGTGCATCTGCGCGACACCCGCGATGCCATCGAGTCGCTGGGCGCGACACCCGCGAACCCGATCGTCGTGAAGGACACCTCCGGCAACACCTACGCGATCACCACGAATACCATCGCCAACGGCATCGCGCGAACGCCCACGCCCGGACTGAATGGGTATAACGGCTACCAGATTTTTGCCAACGATGCGTACTCGCATTACAACGCATTGCAAACCACGATATCGCGGCGCTGGTCGGCAGGCTACTTCCAGGCGGCTTATACCTGGTCGCGCTCCACCGACGCAACCTCCACGGGGAATCCCGCGTTCAACACCGCCTTCAATGACGAAACGACGCTGAATGACTCGCGCGGACTCTCCGACTTTGACCGCACCCACCGGCTGGTCATCAGTCATGTATACGACCTGCCTTTCTTCCGGCGTTCCTCGGGATTCGTGCATGCGGCATTGGGAGGATGGGAGGTCAGCGGTATCACCATCTTCCAATCCGGGACGCCTTTCTCGATCTACGATACGGCGTCGGGAACTGCGTTCCTGGGGCAAGGCAGCACGTCCACCTTGACCGCGAGCTTGGCCTCTGGCGGGAGCATCGCCAACGGGTACACCACCGGCGATATCCATCAGCGACTCAACGCGTACGTCAACATCAACAACTTCACGCCGGCCTCGCGGCTCTATCCGGCGTTGTGCAATCCGAATGACTCCAATCCAAACGATCCGGCCAACTCCAATTTCTGCGTCACGAACTTCGGCGACCTCGGAAGAAATATCTACCGCGGTCCGTTCCAGCAGAACTGGGATTTCTCGCTCATCAAGAATTTCCATCTGACGGAGCGGCAGACCATCCGGTTTACCACCGACTTCTTTAACGTCTGGAATCACGCGAACTTCGCAAACCCTGCTTCGACCGACGTGGAAAGTCCCAGCAACTTTGGGGCGATCGTAAGCACCAAGGGCACGCCGCGGCTGATTCAGTTCTCGCTGCGGTACGCCTTCTAGTTCGCGGATACCACATCCGGACCTTTGGGGTTCCTGAGGCCGCACGCAGACTCATTTCTGCCTGCCGCAGGCTCGCTGCGCCCCTACCTTTTTGTGCGACGCCCGTCTAACCACGGGGAAAATGATAGGATTCTTCCCGCCACTATGCGACGCATTGCATCCCGCGTTTCTCAATTGAACGGCGAAGGCGCGCTGGCGGTCTTCTCGCGCGCCAAAGAACTCGAAAAGTTGGGCCGGTCGATCATCCATCTGGAGCTCGGCGAGCCCGACTTTCATCCCGCCGCTTCTATCGTCGATGCCCTGCGCGCTGCCGTGGTGGCCGGGCGCGACCGCTACGTCTCACCCCGCGGCATACCCGCGCTGCGCGAAGCGATCGCAGCGTATCTGCAACGCACGCGGCACGTGGAAGCCGCGGCGGAGCAAGTCCTCGTCGCTCCCGGGTGCAAAATGGCGCTTTCGCTGGCCATGATGGCGCTCATCGAGCCTGGCGACGAAATCCTCTACCCCGATCCCGGCTTTCCGATTTATCCGTCTTTCACTCGCGGCCTAGGCGCCACTCCGGTTCCGTTTCTCCTGGAAGAGAAGCATCGGTTTCAGCCGGACGTCGCCGAGATCGCGTCAAAAATCTCTCCACGCACCAGGATGCTCATCTTCAATTCGCCCAACAATCCCACCGGGACCGTTTTCAACGAGCAAACGCTGGTTCGCATCGCGGAGCTGGCGGCCAAGCACGACCTGTGGATTATCTCCGACGAAATTTACGCTCGGATCCTGTTCGACGGCGAGTACAAGTCCATCTGGTCCCTGCCCGGCATGGCGGAGCGCACCATCATCATCGATGGATTCTCCAAGACCTTTGCGATGACCGGTTGGCGGCTCGGCTACGCGGTTGCTCCGAAACAGATAATCGATGCGATGGATTTGCTGGTGCTCAACACCTACACCTGCGCGGCGGAGTTCACGCAAGTCGCGGCCATCGAAGCCCTGCAGGACACCACCAATGCGGTGGACGCCATGGTCGCGGAGTACCGCAAGCGCCGCGACCTTTTTGTCGCCGGACTGAACGCGATTCCCGGGTTTCGCTGCCAGTCCCCCGGCGGTGCCTTCTACGCCTGGGTGAATATCGAGGACACCGGGCTGCCTGCGGAAGACGTGGCAGGCTTGCTTCTGGATGACGCGGGAGTGGCGGGAATCGCGGGCGCGGCCTTTGGTCCCGCCGGGAAGAACTACCTGCGCTTTTCCCTAGTCAGCGCCCGCAATTTGCTCGAAGAAGCGCTGGGACGCATCGAGCGCGTCTCCATGCGCTGGCGCGCCGCCGTCTCGCGCTGATGCTGCATCGCGGAGAAAAAGGAAAATGAAACATTTGATTCATTTTGGATTCGTGCTGTTTGCCGGGCTGGTGTTGCCATCCACCTCCGCCGCGCAGGCCAGGCCGTTCCCCGGGCCGGACCTTCAGAAAACCTACGACCGGCTCTTGGCACAAATCGAAAAGATTCCCCTTTACGATAATCATGCCCATCCGGGCTTCGGCGACGACCCCGACGTCGACGCCATGGCCGCGCCGCCGGATGAGACCGATTTCTTGCGCACGCGTGCCGACAACCCCGAGTTTGTCACCGCCGCCAAATCTCTTCTCGGCTACCCCTACGACGACTTCCAGCCGGAACACGTAAAATGGCTGGTGGACAAAGCGAAGGTCGCCGAGAAATCCGTGGACACCACGTACTTCGACGCCATCCTCGACAGATTGAACGTCGAGGTGTGCCTTGCGAATCGCGCGGTGATGGCTCCCTACCTCAATCCTAAGCGCTTCCATTGGGTATTTTTCGTCGATTCCTTCTTCTATCCCTTCGACAATCGCGAGCGCACCGCCAGCACTCCGGACATGGGTGTGTATGTCCCGCTTCAGGAAAAAATGTTGTCGCGATACAAGAAGATGGAAGGTGTCGAGGGGCTGCCCGCCGATCTCGCCGGCTACGAGGACTTCATCCGCCGTACGCTTGCCGACAATCAGCAGAAGCGTGGCGGCGTGGCCATCAAGTTCGAGGCCGCCTATTTTCGCTCCCTCTATTTCACCGACCCGCCGCGCGACACCGCCGCTGCCATCTACGCCAAATATCGCTCCGGCGGCTTGCCCCCCGCCGACGAGTACAACATCTTCCAGGATTACGTTTTTCGCGTGCTCATCGATCAGGCGGGAAAGCTCAAGCTCCCCGTGCACATCCACTCCGCGGTCGGCATCGGCGACTACTTCAGCCTGCGCAAGGGTGATGTCCTGAATCTGGAGAACGTCCTCCGCGACCCGCGCTACCGCAACATCACCTTTGTTCTGCTCCACGGCGGCTGGCCGTATGAGCGCGAAGCAGCCCTGCTGACTGCCGTCAAGAACGTCTATCTCGACACTTCGTTTCAGTCCGAGTTCCTGTACCCATCGCAGTTCAAAAATGTGCTCAAGCAATTGCTGACGCTGTATCCCGAGAAAATGATGTACGGGTCGGACGCCTTCCCCTTTAATGACGCGCTGGGCGCGGAGGAGAGCTTCTGGTTGTCCGCGCGCACTTCCCGTACTGCGCTAGCCGCAGCTCTCGCCGAACTCGTCTCCGAGGGCGCCTTCAACGAACAGAAAGCCCTCGAGCTCGCACACATGTACCTGCACGACAACGCCGCACACCTCTATGGAGCAACCAAATGAGCACCCCCGCAACCTGCAAGTACATCCCCTGGAACAAAGTCGAGCGCGAACATCTCAATCCGCTGATCGACCGCGAAATGGTCGTCGGCGACCAGGTCATGCTCGCCCGCGTGCTCATGAAGAAGGGTGCCCACGTCCCGCTGCACCATCATCACAACGAGCAGGTGACCTACGTCCTCGAAGGGGCCCTCAAGTTCGCCATCGACGGCAAAGAAATCGTCGTGCACACCGGCGAGGTCCTCTGTATTCCCCCGCATATGCCGCACGAAGCCTGGGCGCTCGAAGACACCGTCGATCTCGACGTCTTCAACCCCCCTCGCGAAGACTGGCTGAACAAGACCGACGACTACCTCCGCCACGGGCGTTAGCGCGACATTTTCCGCTCCCCCGGGTTGAACCAAGGATCCGGCCGCAATTCCGTTACTGCACTTGCAGTGTGAAAGAACGTAGACAAGAGTACCGGCTGTTGTTTACCGTAGCGGAGTGGCTTGCCCAGAGCCCAGGAGGTCAACCCTTCGAGGGGACATCATGAAGAGGCTGCTGGCAGTATCTTTATTCTTGTTGGGAATCGCGAGCGTCGCCCACGCGCAGGATCAAGCCCTCGCGTCGTCGGAAGCAATCTCCAACGTCGCCGCCGATTTTGCGCGAACATCTGCAGCCGGCAAAACCATTCTATCGTCCGCGAACTGGACGCCCGCTTCTCTTGCCCTGCCGGAACCCAGCCTCGCCGTCCTGTCGTTTTCGGCTCCCGTCGCTGCCTTCAATTCGCCGGCTTCCGGCACTCTCGCGCCACCCGCTGCGCCGTCTGCCTACGCGGCCCCTGCCGATCCCTCACCCGCTCCGCCGGATCCCAGTTTTAACTACGAGGCGCGCGCATATCGCTGGGAAATCAGTCTGGGCTTTGCGCTGGTCAGGTTTCGCTCCTCGGTCTACTACGCAAGCGCCATGGGCCTGCACTCTTCCCTCGCGTATTTTCTGAATGATTGGATCGCGGTGGAAGGCTCAGCGACCAGCGCGTTTGCTCCCACCATCTACCAAAACGAGCACGTAAAGTATTTAGGTTATGGTGCGGGTCCGAGATTTTCCCTGGGGCACCAGCATCGTTTCGAGCCCTGGGCTCACGTCCTCGTCGGCGGCGTCCACATAATTCCCCAGACGGCGTTGGGCGGGCAGAACGGTTTTGAATTGCAGGCTGGCGGAGGAACAGATTACGCTTTTAATCCGCGAATCTCCGCCAGAATAGAACTAGATTACCTTCGGACCAACCTGTTCGGCCAATCGCAGAACAGCGCCCAGGGCGCGATCGGCTTCGTCTTTACCTTCTGAAGTTTGCGAGCGCCGGCCCAGCCTGCCTCTATTATCTCCGCTCTCTCGCGCACAACTCCGCGCCTACCAAATTTTGCATATCTCTCCGCGGACCATGGCCTCGCCCCTCTTGCACCCGAACGCTTTCGCGAACTCCGCCATGTTCGACAGCGGGCCGTTCACCCGGAACTTCGACAGTGGATGCGGATCGGCGTTGGTCTGCAGCCGTGCGTATTCCGGACGCATGTTGGTTGCCCAGATTAACGAATACCCCAGGAAGAATCGCTGCTCCGGCGTGAAGCCGTCGGCGTCCGCCTGGTGCGATTTGCCCGCCAGCGACTTTTGCAGTGCCGCATACGCGATCGTCAGCCCGCCCAGGTCGGCGATGCTTTCGCCTTCCACCAGCTTGCCGTTTTCGTGCAGGCCTTTCTCCACCTCAAAACCGTCAAATTGCTTCACGATGCACTCGCCTCGGTCCTGGAAACTCTTCAGGTCCTGCTCCGTCCACCAATTCTTCAAGTTCCCTTGAGGATCGAACTGCGCCCCCTGATCGTCAAATCCATGCGTGATTTCGTGCCCGATCACCGCGCCGATCGCCCCGTAGTTGTAGGCGTCGTCGCGTTTCGGATCGTAGAACCCTGGCTGGAGAATCCCCGCGGGAAACACGATCTCGTTCAATTGCGGGTTGTAATAGGCGTTGACCGACGGCGGCGTCAAGCCCCACTCGCTGCGGTCCAGTGGCTTCCCGATTTTGGCAAGGTCCCGCGCCGCTTCGAACTTCGCTCCCCGGAACGAATTCTGCAGGTACGAGCTCCGGTCAATCTTCAGCGCGGAGTAGTCCCGCCATTTATCCGGATAGCCGATCTTTAGGGCAAAAGCCTCGAGCTTCTCGCTGGCCGCTTTGCGCGTTGCCGGGCTCATCCATTCCAGTCCCTGCAGATCATCGTGCAGCGCTGCCAGCAGGTTGTGCACCAGTTCCAGAGCCCGCGCCTTCGCTTCGGGCGGAAAGTACTTCTGTACGTAAACCTGTCCGAGCACTTCTCCCAGTTGTTGGTCCGTCGCCGCGGAGCATCGCCTCCAACGCGCGCGAATTTCCTTGGTACCCGTCAGAATGCGCCCGTTAAAGTTGAAATTTTCCTGAACGAAGGCATCGGGAAGAAGCCGCGCCGACCGGTCGATCAATTGCCAGCGATAGTAGGTCTTCCAATCCGCCAGCGGCACGCTCGTCAACAGGCCATCCAGCGCCTTGAAAAACTCCGGCTCTCCGATATTCATCTCCGTCAGTTTGGGAGCGCCGACCGAATGGAAGTACGCTTCCCAGGAAAGGTGAGGTGTAAGCGCTTGCGCCTCCGCCACGCTCATCTTGTGATACACCTTCTGTGGGTCGCGCAGATCGACGTTGTTCAGCGACGCCTTCGCCAGCGACGTCTCCAGCGCCAGCACCGCTTTTCCCTCTTGCGCGCTCTCGTCCGGCGCGTCACCCATGAATGTCAGGAGTTTGGCGATGTGCTCCACGTACTGCTGGCGGAGCTTCTTCGATTCGTCGTCATCGCGCGTGTAGTAGTCGCGGTCCGGCAGCCCCAGCCCGCCCTGGTTCGCTTCCCCGATTACCTTGGAGCTGTCTTTGAAATCCTGGTCCGACCCGAAGCCGAACAGCACACCAACGCCCTCGGTCTGCAAATGTGCGCCGGTATCCACCAGTGAAGCCGTGTCGTGAATCGCATCGATCCGGCTCAGATCGTCGGCCAGCGGTTTCAGGCCCTGCTCCTCGATGGCCTTCGTGTCCATGCACGTTGCGTAGTAGTCGCCGATCTTCTGTTCGTTGGAGCCCGCCGCCGCGGAGCTGTTCGCTGCGGCGGCTTCCAGGATCTCGTGCAGCGACTTCTCATTCTTGTCTTGGAGCGTGATGAAACTGCCCCACTCCGGGTATTCCGGCGGGATGGGGTTGTTTTTCATCCACCCGCCCTCGGCAAACTGGAAGAAATCGTCGCAAGGCTTGCACGTCCGGTCGAGATTGGCCGTGTCAAAGCCCCCCTTGGAGTCCTCCGCCCCCGGCCCGCCGCCCGCAAACGCCACCGCCGCACCGGCGCAAATCAGCAATACCAGCCCCACTGTCGCAGACAGCCGCCGCACCATCATGATTCACCCCTTCGGCCACGCTTCGCGCGCGTGCCGGAACCTAACCTTGCTCTAACTCAAAGATTGGACACCCAGGCCCAAAGGATCGAAAGCAAGAGAGAGTAAGAAGCGCACGGCATCCTACAGGTTGTTTGGACGCGCCGCCACCCCAAACGAAAGGTCCAGCCGGTCCCGGCTTCTTTCCGGGGCCTCGCTGATCTCGGGCGACCTTGCGCCTGCGACACCCAGGCCCGCTCGGTGGTAGGATGCTTCAGGGGAGGCCCATATGCCATTTGTTGACACCAACAGCCTCGATGTCACCGAACGCCTACCCGGCTGGTATGGACGCTATTTCCACTCGTCGAGCATGACATTCGCGCATTACGACTTCGTGCGTGGCTCGTCCATTCACGAGCACATCCATGCGCAGGAAGAAGTCTACGAGGTGATCGAGGGTGAGCTCGAGGTCACCATCGACGGCGCGGCCCAAATCGCCCGAGCGGGCTTGGTCGCAATCGTTCCGAGTAATATACGCCATTCCGTCAAGGCCCTTACCGATGGCCGGGCCATCATCGTCGACTATCCGCTGAGGCGCGATTTCGGTTAGTCCTGGTTTTCGGCGCCAGCTTTAGATCTTCCTTGACTTCTGTTAGCTCCTCAGCTAACTCTGCCTGGGTATACCTGCGGGTTTTCAATCCATTCCCGCAGCCTTCCGCATTTCCGGCATCCTGACTCACAAAACGCTACTAACTCCTTTAAAATCACATCCTTGTACCATAGCACCAATTAAGTCCTTTGTTTTGATTTTCTTGTGACAAAAGTAGGGGGGAGGGGCTAAGCGGGGCGTAGTCTGTCTGGCGACGGGAGGACACAACTTTCACAGCCTGCGGCAAGAAGCAACCATGTCATTCTGAGGGCATCCGACAAGGATGCCCGAAGAATCTCAACTTCAACTGTTGCAGCCACCTACCTCAACTTCAACCGTTGGAGCCACTTACTGTTCGTACGCTTCGCCGGGCAACTAAGTGCCGAGCAGGCAGCCAGTTTCAGTGCGCCACCGTTCCGTAAAAAACATTGCGCCCACCGCGCAGGTCTCGCCCGTACGACAAAACAATCGTAAGGCTCCCCAATACGCGCACCTTGCACTGCGCACCCGTGTCCCACAGCCACCGTTGCGATCCGAACAACCCTGACGAGTCCGCAATGGTTCCGTTATCGACAAACGGGCCCAGTTTCACAGTGAAAAATCCATTCGCATAGACGTTCTTGTCCACTTCCCAGTTCATCAGAACGTAGCGCCGCCCCAGTGGCGCCGCGCCCTTGCGGCCTCCGCTGGTCCCGGCGTGACCTCGTAGCCACAGGTCGTTGTCCCGTTCGATGCCCAACTGAAACAGCTCATCGAACGGTACTTGATCAAACGTATCCCCCGCGCGAATCTGCGCCTGCATCTCGTAGTCATCGCCCTTCGCCTGTGGCAGCCACCGCGCCTTCAGCGAGCCGCGCAGCATCCCGAACGAGCCCACGTCGTTCACGAACTCCCGGCCGATGCGCGCCTCCGCCGAAGAATCAACAGTGAACCGCCACTCGGGCAACCGAACCAGCGAGCGCTCGGCCCGCGCCCAATAGGCAAGCGAATTTCCGTCGGTGAAAAACGGCACTTCCGACGCCGAGGTGTGTCCTTGCAGATTCCGAAACGTCCGGCTTGCCACTTCCAAGCCCGTGCTCCAACTCCACCTCCCATTCACCACTTCGCGAAGCTCCGCGCCACCCGCCGTTCGCCGAACGTTCAAATCGCCGAGCGGCGCACCGCTTCCGAAAAACGTGTTTGCCAGATTCCAATTCTCATTTCGCCCGTCGAAGTAGATTTGGAAGCGAAGTTTCGGATCGTCCAGAAGAGGGGTGGAAACGGAGACGTACGCGCGGCGTTTTTCCGAATCCCAGCGCAACAACGACGTAACATTCACCGCGCGGTGGCCCAGATCGTAGAATTCCGGGTAAACCGTGGCGTACGGCAACCCGCTCAGCAAAGACACCGCGCCTTCCCATCGCGAGTCGCCCCACCCGTTGCGCTCCACCAGATGGAGCGTCGCGTCGTAGTTCCCCGTACCGGCGGGCGTCAGCTCCACCCGCTGATGCGGATAGAGACCCAGGTTATCGAGCCGCGCCTCCGCGCCAAGCAACGCGTCGTTCGTCAAGACCTGCGGCGCGTTGAAGCCAATCGCGCGCTGCAGAAGCGCTGCATCCACCTGAGGAGGCGGCTGCACCGAAACGTTTCGCAAGCGCGGTTTGTCGATCGCGTTCCAGTATTTCAGCGCCGCTTCCAAATTGCCGTCGAGAAAGTACAGCGTGCCCAGAAATTCTCGCGAGTACGCGTCGCGCCCATCCAGTTTCAGGGCCGCGCGCAGTTCGCGCTTCGCTGCGCGAAAGTCGCGTTGCTTGTAGGCGACACCTGCCAGCTCAACCAGAAATCGCGCGTCGCCCGGAGCTTTCTCGTGTCCGGCTTCAAAAGCTGCCCGCGATTCGCTCCACCGTTGCAGCTTGGCAAGCGTCAAGCCGGCCAAAAAATCCAACTCCGCTGGCTGATTGGCAGGTCCGCGCGCAAGCTTCGCCGCTTCTTCCCATTGCCCGGAATCAAAAGCTTTTTGCGCGGAGGAAAGCCGCGCCGCATCGGAAGGAATTTCTTGCGCCCGGCCCGGCAGGCCCAGCGCAATCGCCACAAACAGCAGAACAATCACCCGGCCGGTGCAGGCACTGCAAGGAGCATCCAGTTTCTGGCCGCTAGCCATTCTTTCTCGAATTCCGCGCGCTCGATCCGCAACAGTTTGCCACGCGCCGGATCGTTCACGAAAACAGCTTCGCGCTGCCAGTCCATCCCGGTCACCACAACGTAGTGCAGCGGCGCGCTCGCGCGACCCGGCTGCAAACTGATAATCAACGGGCGCCCCTGACCTAAATGCCCGCGAAGGTCGCTCCACGCGCCGCGCAATGCAAACGCGCGAAAGCCCGACTCCTTCAGGTACCGCTCCATGTCCGAAGCGAAGATGCCGTGCGCCTTGTGAGAATAGAGCTGCTTCTGGATGGCCGCCGCATCATCGCGCCCGGAAACGACCGGCGTTCCATGCGCGCCCCAATACTGTAGTAGCATCGCAATCGCCGCCGAGCCGCAGCCCTGTTCGCTTTGTTTGATGAACGGTACGTCGAGCCAGACGCCCGCACTTTCCGCCTGCGTCGCCGGCGCTGTCGTTGCCTGCGCTGTCTCTGCCTGTACCGTTGTTGCCAGCGCCCTTGTTACTAGCGTCTGTAGGGCCAGCGACGCCAAGATATTCAGCAGGAAGCCCGAAACGAAACGCTGCATGTTCCTCGTCCACGCTCGCCCGAGAAATCCCGTGGCACAGCCATTTCTGGCTGTGCGCCCTTGCTAAGTGCTGGGACCGGAAAGCAGGCGCTAGCCGCTCGGGCATTGACCAGACAGATTCCTAGCGAAGGGCAGCGATCAGCGCGATGATCAGCACCGCGATGATGACAATCACCAGCAAGTCTCGATCCGAGAGACTCCCCGCCGCAAAATCGTGGTCCACTTGCCGCGAGCGTTGCGCCAGCTTCGCCACGTCCTCGTCGCTCAGTTGCCCAACAGCCTTGTCGACCTTGGCGTAGTCAATCTTCGCCGATTGCAACGCCTTCTGGCCTGCCTCGGACAACAACAGTTGCCGCACCGCGGCCTGATTCGCCTGGCGCGTTTCCGCCGGCCCCGCGGAATCCTTGCTCAGTTCGCTGAGCGGAACCACGTGCTGTTTGTCCGGCGCTTGTCCCAGCGCCACACCCCCCGCCAGGGACGCCACAAATACCATCGCCAGGGCCCGCATAAGCCACGTCAGGCGCATGTTCATCCTCCTAGTTTATTCACTACTGGCTGGGTTCTATCGAGTTTACGGAGTACGCGCTGGAGCGACAAGAGCGTTGCCCCGTTTTTCTCTTCCGCCTGTGCTCGTCTGGGAACTATTCCTCGCGAAGCCCGCTCAAAACACCAGCGAAAGCACGACGATCAGCACCACGATCAGTATGATGACAATAATCAGCGTGCTCTTAAAACCACCCGCGGCAAAATCGCTTTCCGCCTGCCGGGAGCGCGCCGCAATCTTCGCCAAATCTGCATCGCTGAGCTGCCCGATTGCTTTGTCCACCTTTTGATAGTCGACCTTCACCGCTTGCAACGCCGTCTGTCCGGCCTCGGACGAGACCAGCTCACGCACCGAAGCTTCATCCGCCCGCCGCGTTTCCGCCCGTTGCGCCGCGTCCTTGTTCAAGTCGTCCAGCGACACCACATGCTGTTTCTCCTGCGCCTGCATTCGCGTCGGCACGCCGGTCAACGCAGCCGAAACCAGCAGCGCCGTTCCCAGCGTCCACTTCCACCGGTCTCCACGCATCTTCATGCTGCCTCCTGTCGGCCGAGGGTCTAAGTTGGTTCCTGAACTGATTCCTGACATTAACCCAAACTTGGTCGCCGAGTTGCGCTCTGAACTCAACGAGGCTCGGGAATTAGACTGCACGGAGGATGAAAAAGGTTCGACGGAATGCGCGCAGATAACCTCGGGCGTCAGCATAGCCGATTGAATGCCTTTTATTTGGCGGAAACCGGAGTCTGATACTTGGAAATATCCATCTGCTGCCACTCGCCTCGCTCGATGCCCTCGCGAATCTGTGCTCCGGTCTTCCCTTTGCGCGATTGCTCGTAGGAGTACAGCCCCTCGCGGATGCACACCCCGCACTCCGCCGCATGCTTGCTCACAAAGCAATCCAGCAAGCTGCCGTGGCCCTGGCTGCGGTCGCAGTGGCAATAACACGGTTGTTGATACAAAACCCTTCGGACGCGGGCCGCCAGCGCGTAGGCGTTCTGTACCAAGACGTCCGAGAACTGCGCCGGATTCAGCGTCGCCGGCAGCGGCCCTTTTGGAACCTCCGTATGAAATGCAGGCACGGGTTCGTCGTTCGCCGCTTGGGCCACGCGGGAAGCGGCGCGCTGTGGAAGCAAAGCCAAGCCGAGCGCCAAGCTCAACAGGACTGCTCCGCAAACCGCCGCTCGTTTCCCAGTCATGATTCCCCGCTTGTTGGAAATTTGTGATCCGAACCTGGAAAGCTTCAAAGCCCGTGTGGCCCAACTCCAAATAGCAAAAAATCCTAAGCCGCCGTCCTTCGAGCCGCTGCATGCCTCGTGCGCAGGTTCCGTTGCACGCGGCGTCCCCACCCTCGCACAAAGGAAAAATTCAACGCTCCGCCGATCGCCGAGCTCGCCAGCGGAATCAGGCGCCCCACCCATTTCTCCGCCGCCTCTTGACCGATCTTAACCGCCAGGCGCTTCGCGATTCGCGGCGCCAGTCTCTCAAAAACCTGCTTTTCCGCCAAATCCTTCCCGTAGTCCACGCCACTTGCCGCCGCGGCAGCCATCCACAATTCCAACCGCTCGTCGCGTCCGCGCGACTCGAATCCATACAGCAGGCACAGCCGCTGAATCAATCGCAGTGTGATCACGGTGAGCAGGCTCGCGTCCGGAAGCAGCGTAATCATTCCTCCCAGGCCGAACCCCGCACCCTCCGCCAACGCCAGACGTTCCGCATCGCGAATCAACGCCTTGGCAATTTCGTCGAGTCGCTCCAGCGGAACATCGTGCATGCGGCCGAAATTCGGCACCCAAAGCCCATGTTTCTTTGCCAGTTGACTCCGGAAGTCCTCTGGATCGATCTCCACGGTGCGCAGTCCTCGCCGCACCCCGAAGCGCAATAGGCGCTTGCCGATCGACGCTTTCTCCGCTCTGTGTGACCTTGCCATGGCTTACAGCATCCTACGGCGGTTAGAATCGCGTGGCAACCCCGGTGTTGTATAGGCTTTCAAGGGTAGCGAGCCCCAGGGCCTGTGCCGAAAGAGGGAGTTGCCCGGCACGTGACACGAAAGCTGTCGTACTACTTGACGCCGAGACGCTTTTGGGTAAACTGCATTTTCCCTTTATGGGCACGATGGCACAATTCGTTCCCGTTGAAGTCGCCACAGACTTCGCTTTCCCGCAGCGAGAAGCTGCTTTTTTCTACGGCCTCTTTCTGCGCGGCCACTCTCCCGAACAACTCCGGCGCGACATCGAAGTGCCTCCCGCGGTCCTCGCAAAATGGCACCGCGACGCGGAACGCGATCCAGAATTGCGCGATATCTTCTTCCGCATGGTGGAATACCGCCGCCACGTGCTGGCGATCTTCGACACCCTGGTGGGATGGGACGGTCAAAAGCAGCGGGTTCAGTAACCAGCAACCTCCTCCAAGAGCGCTCCGACCCCCTCGTTCGGTTCTTCCAAGTATGCTTGGCGACGTACCTATCTCGTACCGCATCTCCGTCTTTTCTCCTGTACTCTAGTTCAGGCCAAAATTTGTCAAGCAACCCAACCCCGCTTGCCGGATTCTAAGCTTGATCGGGGGCAAGTGTCACATAATGCAGGACATTCCAGCATTGACGGGGAAGGTGCCCCAGAGTAGAATCCGTAGGTCCTAGACGTTGAGGTGTACCTATGTCACGGGTAGTGCGCACCGTCGTCGCGTCATTGTTTTCTCTCGCCATCTCGATTCCGCCAGTCCATGCGCAACAACCACAGGCGCAAGACCCTACCGCGGCACCTGTCCCGCAAAAGCTCGACAAGGAACAGAGGAAAAAACTTAAGAAGACGCTGAAGGAACTCGATACCCCGTACAAGCAGTGGCTGAGCGAGGACGTAATCTACATTATCTCGCCCGAAGAGCGCACGGCCTTCCTGCAGCTTGAAACCAACGAGGAGCGCGAGCAGTTCATCGAGCAGTTCTGGCTTCGCCGCAGCAGTAATCCCGATCTGCCTGAAAACGACTTCAAAGAAGAGCACTACCGCCGCATCGCCTACGCCAACGAGCATTTCGCTTCCGGCGTTCCGGGTTGGAAGACGGATCGCGGCCGCATGTACATCATGTGGGGCCCGGCCGATGAAGTGGAGTCGCATCCGACCGGCGGCACCTACGACCGTCCAATGGATGAAGGCGGCGGCTCTACCACGACCTACCCCTGGGAAACCTGGCGCTACCGCTACATGGAAGGGATCGGCGAGAATGTCATTTGGGAATTCGTGGACCCCACCAGCTCCGGCGAATATCACTTGACCATGGACCCGTCCGAAAAAGACGCGCTGTTGCACGTGCCCGGAGCCGGCCTCAGCTTGCTGGAAGAAATGGGTATGGCCTCCAAGACGGACCGCTTCACGCGTTCCGACGGCACCAATCTTCCTACCACGCTCGGTGGAACGCCTTCCAGCATGGATGAGTTCAATCGCCTGGAGCAATATTCAAAGGCCTTCAAACCGCCGGAGGTCAAGTACAAGGATTTGGAAGCCATCGTCACGGCCCGCATCGTTCGCGATCAGGTGCATTTCACGTGGCGCACCGACTACATGAAGGTCACCAACGATACCGTGCTCGTGCCTGTCACCGTCCAGGTGCCCAACAATCAGCTTTCGTTTGACATGAAGGAAGGCGTGCACTCCGCAACGCTCAACGTTTTTGGCCGCGTCAGCTCATTGACCGGCCGCGTCGTGCAAACCTTTGAAGACCCCGTCAGCAGAGACTTCCCGGACAGCCTTTTCCAGCAATCGATCAAGCTGCAGTCCATCTATCAAAAGGCCATTCCGCTGCGGCCGGGCCTGTATCGGCTGGACATCGTCATCAAAGACGTGAAGAGCGGCAACGTCGGCGTGATCAACACGCGTCTGCAAGTTCCCCGGTTTGAGGACGACAAGCTCGAAGCCAGTTCCCTGATCGTCGCCGATGGCAGCAAGCTCGAGCATGTGCCTTCCAAGCAAATTGGAACCGGCCAGTTCGTGCTGGGTTCCACCAAGGTTGTGCCCCGCCTCGATGGCGAGTTCTCCAGCAGTGAGAAGCTCGGCATCTACATGCAGGTTTACAACCTCAAGCCCGACGACAAGACGCACAAGTCCAACGCCACCTTCGTGTACACCGTCAAGAAGGGCGACCAGCAGATCATGCAGTTCAAGGAAACTTCCGAAGAAATGAAGCAAACCGGCGAGCAGGTCACCATTGAGCGCCTGCTGCCTCTCGCGACCCTGACCGCCGGCAAGTACTCGCTGGAAGTCGTCGCTACCGACACCCTTTCCAATAAGACTATTTCCAAGTCCGCGGATTTCGTCGTCAAGCCGCCCGCCGATACCAAGACGGCTGCGAATTCCGGCAAAGCTGCACCAGGGAGGTAACCCGCACGTGAACGAGATACGTCTCCGAGTCCTGGGCGCTGTGGTCCTGGCGGGCACGTGTCTGTTCATCGGGGTGCACTCTTCGCCGGCGCAAGTGAAGTCCGCCCCCGGAAAAATCGCGGGCGTAGTCAACGACACCTCGGGCACGCCCCAGTTGGGCGCCACCGTGGAAATCGTCCCGGAATCAACCGGCGCGGCTGCCCTGGATTTTCTGACTAATACGCAGGGCGTTTTCCGCAGCGAACGTCTTGCCCCGGGCTTCTACACCGTTCGGGTGACCCTTGCGGGTTTTCTACCTACTCTCGAACAACACGTCCGCATCAGCGCCCATCTGACCACGGTAGTCCGCATCCAGCTCGAATCCATGTTTGCCTCGCTCGATCAGTTGCGCCGGGCTCCCTCGGCCACCATCGTCGAAGCCGATGACTGGAAATGGGTGCTGCGTTCCGCCTCGGCCACGCGTCCGGTTTTGCAATGGATGGAAGGTGAAGATTCGAAGACTGCCTCCAATTCTTCTTCTTCCGTCGATGTCCAGACCATGCAACCCAGGGCTCGGCTGGAATTCACCGACGGCGCGCGGCGGCCCGGCTCGGCGTCCAATGTTCCGTCAGCCCCGGCCACAGCGTTCGCCTATGACCAGAAGCTCGGCGGGATCGGGCGGCTGTTGCTCGCTGGACAAATGAACTATCTCGACTCGGCGCCCGGAGGTGGCATCGCCACGGTTTGGCTGCCCACAGGCTCCCTTGGAGCGGGCCCTCATACCACTCTGGTGCTTCGCGAAGCCAAGCTCGGACCGATGGGTCAAACCTTCCGAGGCGTGCGCATGGAGCAAGGCGGCTCCGTGGGTCTGGGTGACCGCGCAAAACTCCTCTACAGCGGTGAATATGTGCTGGTCGGCTTGACGAAAGCCGCCACGTCGCTTCGTCCCCGTTTGGAGTTCGACACTCGCGTTTCCGACGATTGGCACACCGCTTTGATCTTTGCCGGGGAACCCGGCTCCGGCACGTCCCTGGAATCGGATGTCCTCGACTCCGGAAGGGCCTTGGCAGCTACCTTGAACGAGCTCGATTCCTTCCCGGCCTTACTGTGGCGCGCGGGACGTCCCGAACTGGAGGGCGGCTGGCACGAAGAGATAGCCGCCTCGCGCAAGCTGAGCTCCGGCGGCGAGCTCCAGATCGCGGCATTCCACGATGACAACAGCCACGTGGCCGTGTATGGCCGCGGCGCCGACTTGCCCGCCGCCGACTACCTGCCCGACTATTTCTCAAATGCTTTCGCGTATGATGGCGGCTCGCTGAACAGTTGGGGCGCGCGCGTGGCCCTTCGCGAAAAGCTGTCGGACGACTTGGAAGTAACCGCCGTGTATGCGCTCGCAGGCGCCCTCAGCCCGTCGGGTCTTGCCGAAGGAGCCCTCCGAGAAATGCTACGCACCTCGATGCATAACTCGATTGGCGGCAACGTCTCGGTCAAGGTTCCTCACACGGGCACGAAGGTAAACGCCGGCTATAAATGGGTGAGCGGAGTCGCCGTGTCACGTTTGGACGGCTACGGAGAATCGCTCTACCAAATGGACCCCTACCTCCATGTTGGAATCCGCCAAACCCTTCCCAAGTTTGCGCCAGGTCACTGGCAAGCCATGGCCAATTGCGACAACATCCTGGCACAGGGGTATGTCACGATGAACACACAGGATGGCCGCACGGTGCTGGTGCCAGCGTTCCGTACGTTTCGAGGCGGTCTGAGCGTTCAATTCTGAACCAAAGTGGGCTTTGGAAAGCTGTATGTGCCCTTCCATAAACTGGATACCCGTACATTGGCTCTCGCACCTCTTCCGTAACACATTGAGCAAATTGGGGTTCTCAGCGCAGGAAACTACGATACAGTGGACATCAATTTGCACCTATTATTGTCATATTGTCGGCGCGGTGTGTCTCAACCTGGCCAGCTGTGAAGCTGCGTTATGAAGCAGAACTTGAGAGTTAGTCTGGGCGCGGTCGTGCTGGCGCTTGCCACGCTGGCAGCGGTGATCTACGCCTGGATCAACTTCCGCCAGCGCGAGACCTACGAAATCCCGGACGATGGCGTGGCATGGCTGGACACCTCGCATGGCGCCCAGGCTTGGAAGTTGGCGCCGAATTCGCCTGCCGCTCGCGCCGGTGTGCGTCCCGGCGATCTCCTGGTAGCGATCAACGGGGTTCGCGTCGACACGCAGGTGCAAGTGACCAAGCGGCTGTGGCGCGCCGGGCTGTGGAGCCAGGTCCGCTACAAATTGGTACGCAACGGCGAGGGGTTCGAGACACCTCTGGTCACCGCCCCGGCGGAAAGACCCGCTTCCATTGAGAATTACACCCGCGTCGTCGGTCTAATCTATCTATTCATCGGCCTATTCATATTTATTCGCCGATGGAACGCTCCGCGCGCCGTGCATTTCTATGTGTTCTGTCTGGTTTCCTTCATTTTCTTCTCGTTCCATTACAGCGGGAAGCTGGACGCCTTCGATTACGAAATCTATTGGGCGAAGATCGCGTCCCTGATGCTTGCGCCCGCGCTGCTGTTTCACTTCGCGCTGGTTTTTCCGGAGCGTGCCGAAGGGACCACTCGTTCGTTGTCGAAGCTTGCCATGGTGTACGGACCGCCGTCGGTCCTGGCGTTTTTCCATGTCAGCACCGCTTTGAACGCGCTCGGGTTTGTGCCGTGGCTTGGTTCGCGCGTGCTGATCGACAAGATCGAATACAGTTATCTCGGCATCTATTTCCTGGCCGCGGCGATTGTTTTCTACAAGAGTTTTCGCGAAGCTCCTTCCGGCGTCTTGCGGCAGCAGTTGAAGTGGCTCACCGGCGGAACGCTGGCGGGCAGCTTGCCGTTCGCGCTTCTCTACATCGTCCCGTTCGTCATGGATGCGGTACCGCCCGCGTGGACGAAGTTTTCGTCGCTGAGCCTGGTGCTCATCCCGCTGTGTTTCGGCTACGCTATCATCCGTTACCGGCTGATGGACGTGGACATCATCTTCAAGCGCGGCTTGGCCTACACCGCCGCCACCGCGGCCGTGGCTTCCGTCTATTTCGCGCTGATTGCTTTGATTGCTGAAATTTCCCACGCGCAGACGACCGGCCCCGTCGGCGGCATGATCGCCATCGTCATCGCCGCGTTTCTGTTTCAACCGTTCCGCGAATGGATTCAGGCGCGCCTCGACCGCTTCTTTTATCGCGATCGCCTCGACTATCGCCGCACGCTGATCGAATTCGGCCGCACGCTTACCAACGAAGTGCGGTTCGATCCCATGCTCGGCTCGGTCATGGATCGCGTATCGCAGACTTTGCTTGTCGACCGCCTCGCCATCTTTATGGAAGACCCGCTCCAGCCGGGACAAATGCGTCTCGCGCGTTCCATGGGTGTTCGCTTGTCCGAACCCATGGACCTGAGTTTCCTCGAGCCGGCCCGGCCCGAGTTCGCCCGGGGGGCGCTCTTTTTTGAGTCGCCCCGCGCGGCGCGAGACGTCAGCGACTCCGTGCGCCAGACCCTCGAACAGCTCGACCTGAACTATTTCATTCCCTGCCGCATTCGCGAGCACACCGTCGCCGTCCTCGGCCTCGGCAAGACCGTGGATGGCGATTTCCTTTCCAGCGACGACGTCGAGCTCGTCCAGACCATCGCGGGCTACGTCGCCGTGGCGTTGGACAACGCGCAGCTCTACACCTCGCTCGAGCAGAAGGCCCTGGAAATCGCGCGCCTGAAAGACTTCAGCGAAAACATCGTCGAATCCCTCAACGTGGGCGTGCTCGCTGTCGATCTCGGCGGCATCGTGGAATCCTGGAACACGCGCATGGAGCAGCTCTTCGGTGTCAGCCGCCAGGAAGCTGTGGGCCACCAGTTGCGCGCGTTGCTGCCCGAAGAACTGGCGTCGGAAATCGCGTCGCGCAGAGACGAAGAGCAAATCACGGGCATCTACAAGCAGCGGCTGCATCACCAGGGAAAACTTCTGACGCTGAATGTCTCGATCACGCCGTTGGTGAGCAAGTCGGGCGATCGCATTGGCCGGCTGCTGCTGTTCGACGACGTCACGCAGCGCGAGCGCATGGAAGAGCAGATGTCGCAGACGGAGAAGCTCACTTCTTTGGGCTTGCTGGCCGCCGGCGTGGCTCACGAGGTGAACACTCCGCTGGCGGTCATTTCCAATTACATTCAGATGCTGGCGAAGCAGATGCCCGAAGGCGACCCGCGCCAGGGCATTATCGACAAGATCGTCAAGCAGACATTCCGCGCCAGCGAGATCGTAAACAACTTGCTGAATTTCTCGCGCACCAGCGCCACCGAACTCGCGGATATCGACGTCAATCGCGTGATCGAGGAAACATTGTCGCTGGTCGCCCATCCCTTGAAGACCTCGCAAATTCAGGTCGTCAAACAGTTGGGTGAGACCCTGCCGGCCGTCCGCGGCTCCGCCAACAAGCTGCAGCAGGTATTTCTGAATCTGTTCCTCAACGCTCGCGATGCCATGCCCGGCGGCGGCATGCTCGAGGTTCGCACCGCCGCGCATAACGGCAGCGTCGAGGTCGAGGTCGCTGACACCGGCGCGGGCATTCCGCGCGAACACATTCATCGCATCTTCGATCCTTTTTTCACCACCAAAGCCAACGGCCGCGGCACCGGCCTAGGCCTCTCGGTCAGTTACGGCATCATCAAAGAGCATGCTGGAAAAATTGACGTCCGCTCCACTCCTGGTAAGGGCACCTCCTTCCACGTCGAGTTTCCTGCGGTACGGAAAGCGGTCCATGTCTAAGGGCTCGATTCTGGTAGTTGATGATGAATCTGAAATTCGCGAGGGACTTGAGCTGCTGCTGAGCAGCGAAGGCTACGGCGTCTGCAGCGCCAGCACCGGAGAATTGGGCCTCGCCAAGCTGGAAGAACGCCCCTTCGATCTGCTGCTTCTGGACGTCAGCCTTCCCGACCGCAACGGCCTCGATCTACTGCGCGAAATCCGGCGCCGCGATCCGCATCTTTCCGTCGTTTTGATCACCGCATACGGGTCCATCGATATGGCGCGCGCCGCATTCAAGGGCGGCGCGTTGGATTACATCACCAAGCCGTGGTCCAACGACGAGCTTCTCGCGCAAGTAGCGCAGGCCGTTGAATCCCGCCGCCTGCGCGAAGAAAACGTTCAGTTGAAGCGCGCCCTCAAGCAGCGCTTCAATTTCCCGAGCATCATCGGCAAAAGCGAGAAGATGCTCACGCTGCTGGATCTGGTGACGCAGGTCGCGCCGTCGCGCTCCACCGTGTTGATCAGCGGGGAAAGCGGCACCGGCAAGGAGCTTATCGCCAAGGCCATTCATTCCGCCTCCACGCGGGCTGACAAGGCTTTCGTTCCGGTGAACACAGGTTCCATCCCCGTGGATTTGCTGGAGTCGCAGCTTTTCGGCCACGTGAAAGGCGCGTTCACCAGCGCCGTCGCTTCCAAGAAGGGCCTCTTCGAGGTTGCCGATCAAGGCACGATTTTCTTTGACGAGATCGCCACCATCAGCCCGGAAACCCAGGCCAAGCTCCTGCGCGTGATCCAGGAACGCGAATTCATGCGCCTGGGCGGCACCGAGCAAATCAAAGTCGATGTGCGCATCGTCGCCGCTTCCAACATCGACCTGCTCACCCTGGTGCGCGAGGGCCGCTTCCGCGAAGATCTTTATCACCGCCTCAACGTCATCCATCTTCGGCTGCCGCCTCTGCGCGACCGCCGCGAAGATATTCCCGCTCTGCTGCTACATTTCCTGGAGCGCTACTGCGCGGAAAACGGCAAGACGCCCCGCCAATTCACCCAAGCGGCGCTAAAGCTTCTGATGGACTACGATTGGCCCGGCAATGTCCGCGAGCTGGAGAACGTCGTCGAGCGCGCCGTGGTTCTTTCGACGCAAGAGCGCGTCGACGTGGACCTCTTGCCCGAGAATATCCGCAGCAAGGAAATCGTGCGCGGCGTGCGCCTGCAGCTTTCCGAGTTTCTCCCGCCGCTTCCCGGAGAACCCGGCGCGCGTTCCGGAGCCGACCATTCGCAACCGTCTCTGTTCCAAATCATGGACGAGATCGAGCGGCGCATCATCTCCGACATGCTCGAACGCACCGGCTGGAATCAGACCGAAGCTGCTGAGCGCTTCATGATCCCGCTCTCCACTCTGAATCAAAAAATTAAACGGCTTGGCATCGACGTCCGCCGGCGCGGCCGCAGCGATGAAACCTTCACTGCCTCTATCGGCAAATAACGCCGGATCGCTCCGAACCTGCTTGAAGAAGGCATCCGTGTTCGAATCCCGAGGCACGTCCACCGGACAAGGGTGCGGATGGTTAGGCGCAATCATTCGTTCATCCATACGTTGGACCAGAGTCCAGGCTTGTTCCCTCGTTCGGTGTATGGGGCGGCGCTCCATAGACTCTGAACTGTTTGAAAACGCCTTTTCGCATCAGGTCCAAGACTTTGGCTCTCTAGGGTATCTAATGGGGCAATTTACGAACCCGCCTCGACGTCTCGAATGAAAAAGCGAGCCTGTCGATGAACATCCTAAGATATTGTTGTATCCTGTACGAGATAGATTTATGTACCGGGAGGGATGTTTCGGTTCCGCTTATGAGCAGAAGTTCCCGTTCAAGCGGGCGATGGCAATCGCCACTGGCTACGTAGAGAAACAGGGCTGCGCATGCTGATGTTGTATTGTTTTTATACTTCGTGTCATTCGTTTATGGGTACATAGGCTTGACGCATAGAGAACTCTAACCAGTGCTGTCCCATTAAAAGTCGAATAGATTCAATTGCATACAGGACTCGCTGTCCGGGAACTCGTCGCTGAAGTTGGAAAACCCTTCTAAAATGGGGGTTTTCTCGAACACGGTCACGCT